>Ga0116229_10001915_pt1 | contig 33304 bp, 25 predicted proteins | sample S1TSphgellanicum_3_FD_87313 | JGI IMG/M metagenome (GOLD analysis project Ga0116229, IMG submission 87313) | Host-associated microbial communities from peat moss isolated from Minnesota, USA - S1T2_Fc - Sphagnum magellanicum MG | ecosystem: Host-associated > Plants > Peat moss > Unclassified...
CTCGTCGTCGTACCGATCACTGCTGCTCAGCTGCTGCTTGCCACCACCTCCCGCGCCTGTTTTCCCTCCAATTCCGCCTGTTTCGCCTTCCTGCTGTTTTAGGTTTCTGTTGCCGGTCTCTTAATTTCTTCCTGCCTTCCCTTCGTCTGTTTTTTCATCATCCTTTTGCACCTCGGTTTTACATTTAGTCCTTCTCTTCTTTTCTTTTCTTCTCCCCCCTTTTTTTTTCCCGGTGAGCTTCTTGCGCACCGACTCCTGTGACAGACACGGTGGTTCGGAATTCTGCGGATCTAGGCGGCCGCAGCAGCGCTGTTCACTTAGCAGACAGGTTTGTCGCTGAAGCTAGCAAGCAAGTGCTCCTGTTGTGTCAGGCCGGCCGGTTGCTGGCTGGCTGGCTGGCTGACTGGGTACCACACCTTGTGATCTGTGACATCATCTGGTCTGCAAGAATGATCAGTTTCTGTTCAGCTTCATTTACGTCTTAGGATCCTGTGTTTTCGGGGGATACGACATCATCGCGCATACCGTTGTTAACTCGTTGGCAAACCACTCGGGGAAAGAAGGAGACTCGTGTGTGTATACGATCGACGGCTGCCACCGCCAGCTTCTTACGAATTCTGAATGGACCAGGTGAGTTTCGCAACAAAATTATTAGAGTGTGAAGAATAGCGCCAAAATGATGATCGAGGGGGATGCAGGCTATGGTAGTAGCATCGTGAAGCATTTATCTTTTATTCTGATTGACCAGTGAGGAGAAGTGTGTGCTACCAGCGGATGTCGTGCTTACGATGTTTTTGTGCCTTCAGAATCTCGTCGCGGTCTTGTTTGTTCTATCATCTCATCTCATTTTGCGGCTGCTGGTGTTCACGGTGTTTGAGTGGACAGTATGAGAAGGTGGAGAAAATAGGAGAGGGAACGTATGGAGTGGTCTACCGGGCTCGGGACCGGGTGACAAACGAGACTGTTGCGTTGAAGAAGATACGGTTGGAGCAAGAAGATGAAGGCGTTCCCAGCACAGCCATCCGAGAAATTTCACTCCTCAAGGAAATGCAACACGGAAATATTGTCCGGTGAGCTACTTTCCTTTCGCCGTTTTTTCTTTCTTTCTGACCAATACGTATCTCATATTAGAGTACGACTAGTTGCTGTTCCGAGATGCATCAATATTGGTTTTTGGGCAGGAGACTGAGAGTGCTGTGCGTCCTTTGTCTTGTTGTGCTTTTCACTCCCCTGGTTCTGCAGTATCATGTCTTACATTGATGCAAAGAGAGCACAGGCAGAGGAGTTTCATGCCGAGAAATGCAGACTATAGCAGTGAGATGAAAAATTGGTAGTCTCCTACTACTATTAAAGGAGGGCTCCCAAATTCAACACCATCAGCTGGACTATCATCTAGATAAAAAGAAACAGAAGCCGCGATTGTTCTACTGTTTTGAAGTCTCATGTCTTGTGAAGTGGGTAGACTCTTCAATCAATTTCCTGTAGTAGAGTGCATTGAATCTGTGTTTAGCTTTCTATTGTACATGCTGGGACAAACTTCTTTCCCCCTTTTCTGACATCTAGTACTTTAGTATGTATTCAGCATCTTGGGAAACATAATTTTAGTGTGAGCAGGGGTGACTGCAGCTGCTGCTCTCATATACTTCTAAAAGTGGTGGTTGATTCTGGTTTTATAGTCCTAAGTGTATCTTGTTTCCACTTGATTATGACATGTCTTAGGCTCTGAGTAGTTTTTGGGTTGGAGTATATTTGACTGTTGTTTTGGAAAAGTCATTGAACACCCTCAGAGACCCTCGCCAGTCTGGGGAGAAAAATCCTGATAACAGGATCCATTTCATGGACTGAGCATATTCAATCTTGTGGATGAGTTCAGGCTGCAAGATGTTGTGCATAGTGAAAAGAGGCTGTATTTGGTATTTGAATACTTGGATCTGGACCTGAAAAAGCACATGGACACCTGCCCTGATCTTGCTAAAGATCCTCGTCTGATCAAAGTATGGTGAGGTTTTTGTCCATGTCTCTTCTCTCAAGTAGGCACAATTATGAGGTTCCTGTTTTGAGAGGAGGAGTTTTGAGTGTTAGTATCTATTGGAATTTTTCAGATGTCCAAAGATAATGCATGTGGCAGGATGTGTTGCCATTTTTTGAGATTTCCTCTGTATATCTGATGTTATTGAATAGCTGATGTTCATAATTATGGGTGCTGCAGAGAGAAATGTAGGACTAAAGCTTGAGTGTGGACTGCAGACCTACTTGTATCAAATCCTGCGGGGTGTTGCTTACTGCCATTCACATAGGGTTCTACATCGGGATCTAAAGCCACAAAACCTACTGATTGACAGACGCACGAATGCATTGAAGCTTGCTGACTTTGGACTGGCACGAGCATTTGGTATTCCTGTCAGGACCTTCACTCATGAGGTAATCAGGGTCTTAATATGGAATGCCTGTTGTAAGTTGTGAACTGCAGTATTTTCAGTCAACAAACTGAGATGGAGGTTGCTTAAATGTCAAGGAAGTATTCTTGCAGTGTGAAGCCCATGTGTCAGTATGTCCTGCTTTGATGTAAGCATTTTAATGTTATATGGCTCTTGATTGACTGACACATCAGTTGGGCTGGGGGTGTCAGGTGGTCACATTGTGGTATCGAGCACCAGAAATACTACTTGGCTCCCGCCACTATTCGACTCCAGTAGATGTGTGGTCTGTTGGATGTATTTTTGCTGAGATGGTGAACCAGCGACCGCTCTTCCCTGGAGACTCAGAGATTGATGAACTTTTCAAGATATTCAGGTGCATCTTGATCACTCAAAACAGATGTTGTTCTTCTAATTTTGATCATATGGTTTTGTTCTGCTGCTGTAAGTGATGTAGAGACAGTGGTCTTGAATTGTCCTTGATATTACTAAATAATCAGTCTATGATCAGTGGTATGACAAAGTCACTCCTAAGACAGACCAATAATGGATACCTTTCATGCTTCAAAGCATGCTTAAATTGGGATGCTTTCACAGGTTGCCATGATATTCTCTGTCATCCAGTCTAGGGCATGCATGTACAGTCTGCGAGTGAGAAACAGTAGATGGAAGTGGACATATAGGCACATCTGGACAGCAGTAATCAGTACCTTGTGGAGTGACCTATTGGGAATGCAGGACTCTAGGGACTCCAAACGAGGAGACCTGGCCTGGAGTGACCTCATTACCAGACTTTAAGTCTGCTTTTCCAAAATGGCCACCTAAGGTTGGTCGGCCCTGAAGTTCTGTCAGTCTCTTGAATTTTTGAAGGAAGGTTGTATTACTGTATTATTCTTCTGGATGTGTTTGGATTTAATTTAAGCTTCAAGCTTTTTCCCGTGGATCCCCCTATTACTTTTTGTCTATAGGGTCTCATCTGGAATCTACTTCTTGATGAGCAAGTCACTGGAATTGCTGTCTGCTGCAGCATCTGGCGTCCATTGTCCCAGGACTTGAGCCTGCAGGGGTTGATTTGCTCTCGGTCAGAACTCCTCAAAGCACCTTTAATCCATTGAACTTTTCTGTGTCTGGTTGTGAGACTGTTGGAAGTATCAAGCTATAGAATCTTGTGGATGACCCACACAAAAAGAAAAGTGATTGATTAGGCCTAAATTTATCAGCTGAGTTCCAATTCTAATATGCTTGGGTGTGGGGAGGATTGAACAGAAAACATTGATTTTGGAGCCAAGCCAGCGGATAACAGCAAGGAATGCATTGGACCATGAGTACTTCAAGGATATAGGCCTCATCCCTTGACCTTCCCTTGTACAACAGCATCTCAATCAAGACCAAGTTCCACAGATTGTATCAATTTGATCAACACAGATATGAAGATGAAGATAAATTGCAACTTTGAGTCTGCCTCTCATGTTGCACCTGACTTTCCCATGTGCCTGTTGGCTCTGCATTCACCATACATACCGTTGATTTGTGTTGACTAGATTTGGTTAACAGCTGCTTGTTTCCCTGGAAGCACTCATGCCCTTTATTGAAAAAACATTGTATACCTACCACAATCATATGATGGTATGACTCTCCTAAATGCATGGATCACTATAACATATTTGCCCAATTTCCTCACATGCACTAGCACGTGAGGGCATTGGGCCACCTTGTATTTTGATATGCACTTTATTTGCAGAATCTGGTTATTCTTGGTTTGGTTCTTGCAAAACTATTTGTACAAATGCCATTACAAGAGGAGTGTTGATATTAAGTTGATGGTAGAAATATGCGAGGAGCCCAAGTTTGTGAAGTTCAGTTTGGTATTTAGAATTTTGAGGGAGTAGTTCTGTTGATGCTGTACTTCTGTTGACTGGGTTGAAGTCCCGATCTGTGTTATAATGAGAACGAGTAATGTAACTGACGTTTGTCCTGACACAAGTACTGGACCATTTCTGGATTCATCATCAATTTTTGGTTATGGGGGTTTGTTTGTTACAGTAAAAGGTATGCAACTATTCATAAATAAACTCTAAACTTTAAAAAGCACCCATGTTATCTTGAAATAATCAAATAAGCACAAGAATTTGGGTTAGACATAATCACCTTACTATCTCACATGTCACATGCTCTATAACCATTAGATGTATCTTATTTCAAACCATTTAAAATAATATTTAGAAAGGTCAAAATAACCCGAGTTGAATGGGTAAATCAAGCTTTCAAACAATCACTCACAAGCAAACATTAAACTTGGATTCAAGGCTACAAGTATATGACCTTTCAACCCCCAAGGCAACAATAGCAAAACTTGACCTTTTGATATATACACTACACCAAGTATCAATGACCAAGGAAGTGAAAACGATTACACAATACATTAAAAAAACTAATCACAATCAAATTTGTGGGCAAGAATTTATTGTTGTAGAACTTTTACATGTAGCTAAAATAATTCATCAAATAACAATTAAAGATCTACCTATTGGTAGGTTAAATAGTGACCAACATTATTATCTAAACATGCCTTAGAAACTTACAATGATTGAAGAGTAGCCAAAATAAATCAATCTTGTAAATCTAAATGAAAATAATCTTTAAATGTTATGAGAAATTTAACATCTTCCAAATTTGACCCAAGAATCCATGTGTTCACATAATTACTTTCGTTACTTCATTTACTTACAAGACATACAAAAGGAAAAGAAACATTAATTAATTACTCCCAATCACATGTTGTGGCATTTGCTAAATACTTAGATATCCTTAGGAAGAAAACAATGGACAAGGTAGTTACAAAAGAAATTAAAGAAAGAAGGTGAAAGGAAAAGGAAGACAAGTGATTGAAAAGAGTAATAGATATAGGGACTACAACAAATTGAGTAGTTCATAGAATTGCTAAAAAATGTATTAGAGCAAAATTTGTTGCAACCTAAACTTTGGTGACTATATGGGAGGTGGCTGATAAACTAAAACTTTCAAGAAGCTTGTGAGTAGATCCATGCAAATATAATTTAGTTGCACAACATGGTTTCGATAAAAGGTTAAACAACAAGCACAAACTAGATAGTGGGCACAAAGGTGTTGTATAACAAGGTTGTTTCCTTTTAATGACTAAACACATTGAAAACAAGTAGGGTAGTAGAACCTCAAGTGAGTAAAAGATGAATGCAATTTAAAAAGTTGTAAAGCACAAAACCATGGTGACTAGGAAGAACACAAGACCATGGTGATTAGGAGGAACATTAGACCATTAGGGCTAGGAGGAACACCAATACCATATTGACCAAGAGGAACATCAAGACCACAAGAATTAGGAGGAACACAAGATCATGACGATCAGGAGGAACATTGAAACACATCATGGATTAGGAAGAACACCAAAACCATAGCAACTAGGAGGAACATCAATACCACAACAATTAGGAAGAACATAAGACCATGGCGATAATGAAAAACATTGGACGATAGGGATTAAGAACACCAAGACCACATCAACCAAGAGGACATCAAAACTATAACAATTAGGAAGAACATAAAACCACAATAATTAGAAGGAACACCAAACCATAGGGGCTAGAAGGAACACAAAAACCATGGCCACCAAGAGGAAGATTAAGACCACAATAATTAGAAGGAACATTAAATCACAAGGACTAGAAGGAACACCAAGACCACATTGATTGAAAGGAACACCATGACGACTAGAAGAAACACTAAGACAACAACAATTAGGAAGAACAAAAAACCACATTGATCAAGAAGAACATAACACCAAGACCATGGCCACCATAAGGAACTTCAAAACCACAATAATTAAAAGGAACACCAAATCACAAGGACTAGAAGAAACACCAAGATCACATTGATAAAGAAGAACACAAGATCATGATGACTACATGGAACACAAAGACCACAACAATTAAAAAGAATGTAGGACCACATTGATCGAAAAGAACATAAAAACATTGCAATTAGGAGGAACCCCTAGACCATAGTGATTATGGGGGCAAAAACTTATGGGTGGGAGGTGTAGTATTTGGAATGTTCCAAGCTTGGGAATGCACCTAATTCAAAACCCCTAACATAGTTGGTAAAGATAATGAAGCACTTTGTGGCCACAAATTTTGAAAAGCTTGCACAAAGGTTTGGTGAATAGGATGATTTAATGTCCATTGCCATTGATTTCCAAGCCCTAAATTAGATTAGATTTCAGTCATATGTTTAAAAATGAATCGTTATTTTGAAAATATTTGTTGTTTTTTTCTTCATCCATCTTGGTGATGAAAATAGGTAGAATCCATTAGCCAACATATGATTGATTGGTTTTAGGTTGCCAAAGTTTAAGGTGCCATGGGCAACAATGTGTATGAAAGATTTGTCTTTTTCATTTTTTACCACACAAACTTTATAGGGGCATATATTTTTTATTTTCATTTGTTTAGAGCGATTTAAAAGGCGTGCACCTTCTAATCCTTTACACTTTATCTTCAGACCCCATATGGAAAGGAGGTGGACTAAGTGAGAAGGAGGTGACTAATACATCAAATGTTCAATCACTGGCCACATTACCTTATTGCCTCAAGACTAGGCTCCTTGTTTTGAGAATGCCTTCGCCCTTGGGTTTTTCCTTACACTTTTTTTTTCACTTGAGAGAGATTTAAAAACCCTTTTATTTTTCCCTTAATTGTTTATTGAACTCCCCACCCCAACCCTAATCCCCAAGTTGTAAAGATTTGGATAGAAAATTTTAATGTATTTGCAATTAAAAATTTGCAAGGCATTTTAGAAACCAAAATGCTCACAAGAGTAGGCATTTCATTTTTTGAAATGCCATGTGTCATCCTTTGTTTTTCCCAATAACACCCAAACAATGGGCATTTTATTTTTCCAAAATGCCTCATGTCATTTTTTTCCATTTTTTTTTCATGATACTAGGCAAATATCTATTTGGTATCACAAGAAAATAAAAGTAAAAATATTCTGTCATGGCCATTTACATTGGGTAATGATTTCGAAGCATGGTGTTCCTAAAATAAATGCCCTTCAACTCCACCTTAGGGGCATTTATTTTGGGATCACCCTACTCCTTCCGTGTTACCCTACTCCCATGTGACAACCCACCCATCCCCCAAGCTTGGCCTTCCTACCCACTCACTCAGCCACCCATCTCTTGGCATGCAACATGGCCATCTATAATGGGTTACATAGTGTAGGGTTTGGGGTTTATGTAACCAAAACCCAAATTTCTTTAGTTGTGTTCTTTTCTTTTTCATTATGTGCAATCAATTTTCAAGGTAGAAAGCTTCTTGTGATGTGTGATGTGTTGTCACTGTAATGATTAAGATCAAAGGTCTTTTACAGTGTTGGGGACTTGAATGAGCTAGCACCCACCAGTGCACCATCCAAAAAACCTCGTTTTAAGATTTCGTGGATGGGATGAAACTATCCCCAAGGGGGCAATTTACATGGTTAGTAGTTTTTATTTTCTTCTAGGCCTTTCTTTTTCCTCATATATATATATATTTCCCAACTCACTATTTTTTCTTTTGGGCCTCCCATTCAATTTTTTTGGGGCCACCCTTAACCCCATATTATTTTTTGGCAACTCCTACCTACCCCTCTAGCCTACCTTTTACCCTTCCTCCTTCCAACCGATCTACCTCCTTCCTTTTGCTTCTCTTTGCTTCATTCCCTCCTTTTCCACTCACCTCCATACCCAATGTTTGAGAAACATGGACAATTTGAACTTGCATTAGGGTTTAGTTCACAAGGCTTTGAGTTTCCACAACTTTTGGCTTGTAAAAGGAACTTTTAAAAGTATGGAGAGGCAAGGAGCTTGCAAAGCATGCAAAGGCAATGACTTTGAATGCGTGTAGAGATGAAAACCTAGGAGGTCAACAAAAAACATTTTCTAGTTTTTTTTTTGGAATTGTGTTGTTGCACGAAAGGGTTTAGGGTGTGATGTCTTTTTTTCACCTCAAGTGTTGCTTTTACAGAGATAATGACCATGAACATAACTCATGGTCATCATCATTTCTTTGAATTTAGTTGTTGTTCTAACAAGACAACGACAATGAGTTGTGCTCATTATTGTTGTTTTTTTTTTTCAACATTCATTTGTTGCTTCCAAGGAGATGACAACCACAAACATAAACAACTTTGATACCAGATATTGCACCCCTTTACTTGAATTGGTGCCTCGTGCCTCCAAACTCCAAGACCCACTCCTAACTCTTCGCTTTTAACACCTATTTACTTGCACATCCAAGACACAAAACATTAATTGCTAGAACCAAGTCCCATTAAGGAACCTAAAACCTCTAACACATTACCTAAGTAGTTAGCTACCCACACTCTCCCATCCTAGCCCACCCAAGAATAACACCAAATTGCTCCCCTTGGGCAGACACCCAGAGCTTGAGGTGGGGTGCAGGGTGAATTCCAAGTTCACCTTCTTTTTGCCTCTAAGGCATGGGCTAGGGAAAACCCTTTGCCCATGCCTTCATAGAGTGGATGAGCACTTGACTCATTCGGGGCTCCACTTAGGAACCCTTATGATCCATATTCTTGGCCTCCCGACCCTAACCCATTTGAGAAACCAAGGAGTCAAACTCCAGTTTGTTGGCTTGGCACCATTTATCATCACCATGGTGCCCCACCATGGGTGGTCCTAGTGTGAAGCCACGTTCAAGCAAGTTGCTTTGTTGAGAACGACATGTCATTCACCTCCATTTTGAAGAGGTTAACTTCTTCATTAAAGGTTAGTGGACCAACGCCCTCCCATGACCATGCAAGTTGTTTATCAACAAGTATTTGCAGGGTTAGTTACCTCCCCAACCTTTGGTTTGGATTTTACACTTAGCTATTTAGGCTTAATGTAGGAAAAGTCTTAAACATCATTTGTGTCTGTTTGTGCCATCATTTGTGGTGACTTTCCACACACTCAATGTTACCTTCCCTTGGGCAATCCCAGCACATGGGATTAGACTTAAGGCCTTCCTTTGTTTTTCAGATTTGCGTCTAAGGTCCTACTCGGCAATCTTGACTACCACATTGAACTTGAGTTTACTAATGAACTAATAAATTATGTTGAACCGGGTTTCTATAATTCAAACCTCCTTCACCTTAAGAGGACATGGGTTGCGACTTCATGTAGTGGAATACATTTCACTTGAAAGGCCTTCCATTTAGTTCGCACGCATTACAACCCCAATCTTGCTTGACAAAGCCCACTGAGGGTTTTTTGCAATGAGTTCAACCCCCAAGGTCCATTTTCGTAGGCTACCATTGCCAAAGCTTCCCAACCACATTTCGTTTCTTTGGACCTAATGCACAACAAGATCTTAACTTGGTTTCTTCCTCAATTGGGTTGTGTGTTTCCCCTCTTTGCATGCAACTTACGATTCTTTAAGCTCTTCACCTCCACCTTTGGAGGTTGAGGCCCCTATCAACACTCAGGTTTTCCAGGGTATGCTTATCCCAATCATTTGTTTCTTATGGGACTTTTTATGTCCTAATTCATGTCCCTTCTCCGTTTCAAACTTCTTAATCATTTTAGGCAAATGGTTTAAATGAGACAAACTAACCCATTGTGCCGCCTTGGGGTGGCACCCTTTCCATTTTATGAGGTATTGCTTACCACATTTTTGGGTTTGTTTTGCACCTAAGATGCATTCAATTTTTGCCGTGAGTTGATGTTCCATGAGATTAAACCCTTTGTGATATTTTTGTTTCCTTTCTGGTTTTTTATCATCCATTTTAAACAATTTTAACTTAGACACATGGAATGTAAGATGTGCCATGAAAGTTGTTGGCAACAACAATGTATACACATCTAGATGGGGTTTATGCATGACCCTATAAGGTCTTGCATATTTGGGAATGAAACAAGCTGCTAAGGCTTCAAGCATTTTTAAAGTTGTGGATGTTTAACATCACAAGGTCACCAATTTCAAATTGAATTTCTCTTTTTAAACTTATTAGCCTATTTTTCATACCTTGTTTGGGCTTCCTCCAAGAACTTCTTAGCATGAGTGTTCAACCCCTTGTGCTCTTTCACCATGATTTTGGCATTTTTGCCACCATTTTTATGATATCCCATCGTATAAGGGACAACTAGGTCCAAAGGTTGTTTAACCTTCATTCCCAACGCTAATTTGAATGGACTCATCTGGGTCGCTAAGTGTGTAGTGGAGTTATAACAAAATTCTGCTAAATTGAGCTTATGGCCCCAATCTTTACGATAGGTGGCCACATAATTTCTAATATATTGGTTCAACTGATATCTCATTGACCCATTAGTTTGGCCATTGGTTTGCAGGTGGCAAGGTGTACCAAACTTAAGTTTGGTCCTAGCTTTTTTCATAAGAAGTGTTCGAAATTCTAACGCAAACTTGGCATCTCGATCACTTACAATGACTTCGGGCATGCCATGATGTCTTACCCACATGTCAAAAAATAGTGTTGATGTTTTTACTATGGTGGCCGTTGTTTTGGTTGTCCCAAACATGGCCAATTTCGAGAACCTATCTACCACCACTAAAATAACATCTTTCTCTTCCCCCAAAAGGAGACACATCATAAAGTCCATTGAAATACTTTCAAATGGACCATTTGGAATAGGCAGATGTTAATATAATCCATACTTCTTCTTATGTATTAACTTCGTGCCTTGGCATTTCATGCATGTGTGAATGTAATGTTCCACATCTTCCTTCATCTCGGGCTAGTAAAAACTTTTACTTAACTCTGTGCAAGTGGTCTTTTCACCTTGATGTCCCACCATTAGAACATCGTGAGCTTCCTCTAGTACTTTAGTAGACAATTTGCCCATTGGCACATACATTCAGGATTGTTTCCATTTGAGCCATTTGTCTTTGAGATAAATACCTTTCATCTTATGTTCCTACCTTAGTTCGTCAAAATAGTGTTGGGCAAGGTGGTCATTGACATAGCCTTCCCTTAGTCTCCTACTGAGGTCACTTTCCCGAATGAACATGACTTTTAAGGCCTGGGTTACATTTATGACCCTTTCATCTTAGTACTCTTCTTTTTTATTTAACGCATTGGGTATAACATTATCTTCACCTAGTTTGTGGATTAATTCAAAATCCATAAGTGCCAAAGTGTCATGCCATCGCAATTATTTTCTAGTGGCCTTTGGTGGCATTTTGAAATACCTTAAGGAGACATTGTTTATAAAAGACCTTGGTTTTATGTGATCCTAAGTAATGTTGCCAACATTTGAGGCAACTTTCCACGATGAACAACTTTTTTGTGAGTTGGTCATCTCAACTAGGTTCCAGCCAATTTTTAATTCTAAAAGGCAATAAGATGCCCTTCTTGCATCAACACACCTCCTATTGTAAACCCATTTGCATCAGTGTGTACCTCAAATGGTTTGGTAAAGTCTAGAAACTTAAAAACATGCGAGGTAGAAGGTTTTTTTTTAACACCTTACACGCCTTTTCTTGCTCCTCTCGCCATTTGAATGCCATCTCCTTCTTGAGGAGGTTGATGAGGGGTTTGGCTGTTATGAACTCCCAATAGAAGTTTGCCAATCCTAAAAAGGATTGGACTCCTTTAGTCGTCACCGAACTTTGCTATTCCTTGATGGCTTGGACCTTTTTCAGATCCGGCCTTTTGGGGACAACACATGTCCCAAAAATCCATCTCCACTTGGGCAAATTCACTTTTTGCCTTGTTAGCATAAAGGTTGTTCTCCTTTAATTTCTGCAGGACATACTCCAAATGTCCAACATGTTCTTCTACCGACTTGGAATATATGAGAATGTCATCAATATAGATGATCAAGAACTCATCCAACTTATCATGGAAGACCAAGTTCATAAGTGCAGTAAATGTGGAAGGGGCATTACATAGCCCGAACAACATCACTAAGAATTCATAAGACCCATAGTGCGTCTTCATCGTTGTCTTTTCCACATCCCCATCCATTATGTGAATTTCGTAATACCTCGACTTCAAGTCAATCCGATTGAAGTATCGGGCCCCATTCAACTTGTCAAATAAATCATCTATTCTAGGCAAGGGATAGTTGTTTTTTATGGTAATTTTGTTTAAGGCCTAGTAGCCAAGTCACATTCTTAATTTCCTGCCCTTTTTACCCATGAACAACATAAAGTGACTTACTCGGGCGAATGTAGCCTCTTTGCATGAGGTCATTGATTTGTTTTTTGAGTTCTTCCAACTCTTTTTGGTTTAACCTATATGGTGTTTTAATGGGTGTGGTAGATCCTAGATGCACTCCAATTTTATGATCTACATTTCTATTGGGAATCAAAATTGCAGCAAGGTCATCTGTTAGGACATCCAAAAATTTATTAATAAGTTTTGAAATACAAAATGGGTATGGTTAGCCCTTTCAATTTTGGTCGCATCACCATGCTTGTCCATATGCATCAAAACTCAAAATGTGGTCTCTTGCATATCTTCATAGAGATTAGGTTGATTCCTACAACTAATAAACTAGATTGGTAATCAACTTCTAAACTAATTGACTTATCAACTAACCTAGTTATGACTTTCAACTTAGAGCCACCTCTCAAAATGTCTATGAAATAAACATCTAGGAAAGTATTGCCTAAGATTGCATCAAAACCATTTAAGGCTATAATCATGAGGTCCTCTTTAAACTCCGTTCCATCACAAAGTAGCTTGATTCCAAATGTTACCTCTTCTGCTGGGGTCGCATCTCCTTGCACTAATTGGACTTCGATTGGTTTGGCCACCTTGGTGGCCTTCAAACCCAACTGTAATGTTGCTTTGGGATTCATGAATGAGTGCGTGGTTCCTGAGTCCAATAAACACATAAATTCATTAAATTTCACAACACAATGCAACATAATGAGGTTAGTACCTTCCTTAGTCAAACTAACCTTCGCAATAAACCCATCGTCTTTTAAGTGAGGACTTACTTTGCTAGGCTTAGTACATGCCTTAGTAAGGTGACCAATTGATCCATAGTTGTAAGACTTCTTGCTACTAGCTTTAGCTCTCGGTTTCTTTTTTTAAGGGAACTCCTTTCCCTTTTTGTTGTGGAGAGGCTTTTCCCACTTTCTTTTCCTTTCCTTGTAGAATCCTCCCTTGCCTTAGGAATTCCCTCCCTTGGAATTCCCCATTGATGTGAGATTGTTTTTGGGGTAAGCAGAATATTTTTCCATGCACTTCGCCACCTTCAACAACTTTTGGCATGTTTTCAACACCTCGTGCCCTTAGAGGATTTGCTTACGAACCTAAGGCTACAAGCTGTTAAAGAAAGCCACCTTTTGGGTGTATTTTTCCTTCATGGGGATTAAGCATAACAAGGCACTAAAATTTTGGACGTGTTTTGCCAACAAACCCAACCTTTCCCCTTGCCTCAAGGCTAATAACTCCAACCCATCTTTTTGGACTTGGTTGCTAGGCGTGAATCTCGCATTGAGTTTCGCCTTGAACCCTACCCACTTAATGGTCGAAATTGCCTACTGGTTTTCTTCCTTAAATGTGCCCCACAATTTTAAGGCATGATCTCGGAAGAGGGATTGGGTTTTTCACTATCCAAGGCGATGGCCTACATTTCAAAGTAAGCCTCAAGTAAGGGAAACCATTCCTTCATTCTCTTGAATTTACTTTCCTTTCCCGAGAAAGGTTCCTGCATAAAGGTTTTTATGGCCTTGGGCACCTTTGTGGCCTCTTGATGAGGTTTTTCCAACGGGGATCTCACAATCCTAGCAATGGTTTTGATAAGGTTTTCATTAACCTTGCCTTGAATCATTGCCATCTTTTGCATGGTGGTTATAATTTCCCCCACGCATGCTACAAGTGAATCTTTGAAAGTGGATTCCTTGATGGTTTGGGCCATTTTGGCCATCTCCTCCTTTTCCAGCTTTGGTTCCTCTTAACCACGTTCTAATTTGGCTAAGTCCCTTTTGCTTTGCCTTTCCTCTTCACACTTTCTTTCATTGTGTAATTTTTTTGGGGAACGTTTGGAGGTACCTTTTCTTTTGGGTGTAAGGCGCTTTGAGCAAGATCTTTCACGCCTAGCTTCACCTTCCTCTCATTCCTCTTCATTGGCCTCATCCATGGCCACCTCCTCCTTTTCTTCATCTCCCCCTTCCTCCTCTTTGTTTGCCTCTTGGGGGGGAGTAGTATTGGAAGTTATAGAAAACACAATATGAGGAGTTTTAACTCCCAATTCTGATGGCCCCTCCTCATAAAAAGGTTCCTCTTCATGAGGGCTTTCCTTTTCATCGTAATTTGGGTTGTTGGGGTATCCATCCCCATTGCCACCTTTTCTTCCTCTTCTGGGATTACTCTTGTGAACTTCAGAAGTTTTTGAAAAGGGGTGTAGCCTACCTTTAAGGAGAGTTCTACTACTTTCACCAAGGCATCCATCACCATTTGAAACTTTGTGTAGTGCGCCCTTTTGGACTTCTTGCCACTTGGAGGGGCAAGCTCTAGCTCCATCGGTGCCTTGCCCTTCTCCTTCTTGGACTTCCTTTTTATGGTTTCGGGTCGATCCCTTGCCCCCACCATCCTTCCAAATTGCGTCGACACAAAAACTTGCTTTGATACCAGATGTTGCACCCCTTTGTTTGGATTGGTGCATCATGTTTCTAAACTCCAAGACCCACTCCTAATTCCTCATTTCTAACACCAATTTACATGTGCATCCAAGACACACAACATTAGTTGGTAGAGCCAAGTCCCACTAAAAAACCTAAAACCTCTAACACATTACTTAAGTAGTTAACCACCCACACTCTCCCAACCTAGCCCACCTGAGAACAACACCAAGTTGTTCCCCTTGGGCAAACATCAGGAACTTGAGGCAAAATGAAAGGTGAACTCCAAGTTAACCCTCTTTTTGCCTCTAAGGCATGGGCCAAGAAAAACCCTTTATCCACACCCTCACAAAATGGATGAACACTTAGCTCACCTAGGGCTCCACTCAGGAACCCCTTTGATCCATATTTGTGGCATTTCGGCACAAACCCATTTGATGAATTAAGGAGTCGAACCTCAGTCCATCGGCTTGGTACCATCTCACATCACCATGGTGCCCCATTATGGGGAGTCTTGGTGTGAGGCCATGTTAAGTGAGTTGTTTCACCATAGCTCGTGGTTCTCGTCATTTCTTTGAACCCAGTTGTTGCTCTAGGACGATGACAATATCGTCATTGTCTTTTTATTAGCACTCATATGTTGCCTCCAAGGAAACAACAACCATGACCACAGGTCGTCGTCATTTCTTTGAACTTAGTTGTTGCTTTAGCATGATGATGATGATGAGGGTAACTCATCGTCGTCTTTTTTTTCAGCAATCATTTGCTACCTCTAGGGGGAAATGACGACCATGAGCACAACCTTGTCATTTCTTTGAACTTAGTTGTTGTTTTAGTAAGACAACGATGACGAATGAACTTCATCATCGTCGTCTTTTTTTTTAATGTTCATCTACTGCCTCTAAGGACACAACAAACACGAGCATAGTTCCTGGTTGTCGTCATTTCTTTGAACTTAGTTATTGTTTTAGCAAAATGACAATGATTAGTTGTGCTCATCATTGTCGTCTTTTTTTTAGCGCTCGTCTACAACCTCAAGGGTGACAACAACCATGAGTAACTCATGGTCATCGTCATTTCTTTGAACTTAGTTGTTAATTTAGCAAGACAACAATGATGAACTATGCTCATTGTCGTGGTTTTTTTTTTCAATGCTCATTTGCTACCTCTAAAAAGATGACGACTATGAGCACCATCTTGTGGTCGTCATCATTTCTTTGAACTTCGTTATTATTCTAGGAGGACAATAATGATGAACTGCACTCGTCGTCATTGTTTTTCTTTCCAATGTTCATCTCCTATCTCTAAGGAGATGATGACCATGAACACAACTTGTGGTCATCGTCATTTTTTTAAAGTTATGGTGTCTACACCAAGGAGATGATGATGATGAATTAAGTTCATCGTTGTCATCTTTTTTTTATGTCAACTATTACCTCCACCAAGGAGACGATAATGATGACTGCAAACTCATTGTCATCACCTTTTTTTAATTATTAAGCGTTGCTTCCATTAGGGAGATGATGATGATGAATGTGCACTCATCGTCTTTGTTAATTTTTTTTTCTAAAATGTCGTTTAAGGATGATGACCACAAACGACGACAATGAATGTAGCAACATTCATTGTCGTCATTTGTGATAATATCATAAACCATGAAACAAAAGTTTAAAAAAAAAAAAACTTATTCCATGTTCACTATATCATGCCAAACATATTGATTTAAATAAATGAAGGTATTGCAAAGTTCTTCACATTGATGGTAGAGTGGACTATTTGAACAAAGTTATGGAGTTTAAATGTAATACTTGCATCATTTTGGGATATTTGCATTCACCATGAAACGTGGATGGGTATTGCATAGCCCTACCAAAACTTAAAAATAATACAATACATGAACCATATTGTGACAATGTCTTAAACCATGATACAAATGAAGGTATTGTTAAGTTTGTCACATTGATGGTAAAACATAATAAAACTATCACAAAAATGAAGGTACTGTAGGTACACATCAAAATTTTGTTGAATAAACCTTATATCATCAATGTGCCCAATATTGGAATACCCTCATGTACATATACCAATGATTTTGCATTTGTCCATTTATGAGTTTGAAAATGTCTTTTCACTATACCTTCATTCCAATTTGCATTGGTCCATTAGTGAATTATTGTTGTTTATGATGTTGAAAGCGACTTTAAACTATAATGTTTAATTAAAATATTATCAAGTTCAAATAATTGGGCAAACATTATATTTCTAGAAATGCAAAATAAAAATAAAAATCACATATTAATTAATTAATTATATCATGATTTCAATTAAAATATTTTCAAAACTAAAAATTGATAGATTATGCACCATACATATTTTTTGAATAATAAAAAACCATTCATTTATTCAAATGTTGTAGGTTTAATAAAAGATGAAAAAAATACATATTTTAATACAAAAAGGAATACAGATTGAAGTGTGACAATTAGTGATCAAAAAAGTAAAAATTCATATGCTTTAATTAACATTTTAAAATATGCATTAAAATCTTATTTTATTAGAGAATTTTTATATCTATTTTTTGAAATAAATTTACAACTTTAAGGACAAACATAAGTATGTACACCATTGAATTTTAACATTAATTAGTAAATTTTACATTAAAGTCTAAACTTTTGTACCATCAATGTGACCAATATTCCATTATGTTCATTTATATATATATTTAAATCATATTGTAAGGTGAATAAATAATTTTGAAAGTATAACTTTCATGATATATTGGTGGGGAATCAAGTATTTAAAAAATATTCTTATGTTTCATGGTGAATGCAAATATCCCACGATGATGCAGGTATTGCATTTAAACTTCATAACTTTGTTCAATGACCTTTTACCATCAATGTGAAAAACTTTGCAATATTTTCATTTACTTGAATCAATATGTAGGGCACGTTATATTGAACATGGAATAAAATATTTTAAAAAAATCTTTTTGTTTCATGGTTTAAAATATTATTACAATATGATGTAAATATTATTTTCTTTCTAGGTTTTGGTATGGGTATGCAATACCCTTGTAAGTTTCAAAAAATATGTTATAGAACCCAAATGATTTTTGGAATACCATGAAAGGGGTAATGCATATGCATTGAATATTCCTATGCATGAGCGATATTACTTTGGTAGTCCAGACCAAAATAATTTAACCCATGTTGGTAGGGCTATGCAAAACCCCTTCAAGTTTGGAAAAATATGTTATGGACCCAATGTATTTGTAGGATAACATATAAAGGGTAATGCATGTGTATTGTGTAGTTTTGAGCATGAACAATACCCCTCCAATAATGTAGACCCATGGTGTTTAATTATTGAATACCTTAATGATGGTATTGGTTACCTTGTATGACCATGCAATACCCTTGCAAGTTTTAAAAGATATGTTTTGGAACCCAATGTATTTATGGGATACCTTATAAAAGGGCGATGCATGTGCATTAAGTATTCCTTGCCATAAACAATACCCCTTTAATAGTCTAGACTAAAATAATTTAACCCGTCGTGTTTGTTGAATACCCCAAGCAAGGTATTGCTTTGTTTGTAAGACTATGCAATACCCCTCCACATTTCAAATTATGGAGCCCAATGTATTTTTGGGACAAACTATGAAGGGTATTGTAGGTGTATTGTGTAGTTTTGAGGTTGAGCATTACCCTTCCAATAGTATAGATTCATGGTGTTTAATTACAGAATACCCTAATGAGGGTATTCATTTTTGTTTCCTTGTAGGTTTTGGTAGGGTTATGCAATACCTTTCCATGTATTAAATGATATGTTATGGAGTCCAATGTATTTTTGGTATACATGTAGAGGGGTAATGCATGTTCATTGAGTCTTTTTGAGCATGACCAATACCCCTTTAATAGCCTAGACCAAAATAATTTAGCCCATGGTGTCTACAGTGTAGCCTAATGAGGGTATTGCATTCTTTCTAAGTTTTTGGTAGGGCTATGCAATACTATTCTAAATTTCAAAAGATATGTTATGGAGCCCTATGTATTTATGGGATTCATTATGAGGGGTACTGCAATTGTATTGAATAGTTTTGAGCATGAGCAACACCCCTCTAAAAGTGACGTAAACCCATGGTGTTTAATTACATAATACCCTAATGAGGGTATTGGTTTCTTTATAAGTTTTGGTAAAGTTACACAATATCTTGTCATGTGTCAAAAAATATGTTATGGAACCCAATGTATTTTTGGGATACCTCGAAAAGGGTATTACAAGTGTATTAAATAGTTTTGGGCATGAGCAATACCCCTCCAATAACCTAGACCAAAATAAGTCAACCCATGATGTTTACAGTGTAGCACAATGAGGGTATTGAGATCCTTTTAGGTTTTGGTAAGGTTATGCGTTACCCCTTCATGTGTCAAAATATATGTTATGGAGCCCAATGTATTTTTGGGATACCTTGAGAGGGGTATTGTCATGTGGCCCAATGAGGGTGTTGCAGTGTAACCCAATGAGGGTATTACAATTTAGCCCATGAGGGTATTGCATTCCTTCTAAGTTTTGGAAGGGTTATGCAATACCCCTCAAATTGTTGAAAAATATGATATGGAGCCCAAACTATTTCAGGGGTACTTAGAATGGGGTATTGCATGTTCATTGAGTATTTTACTTTATGAACCTGAGTATAACATGCATTAAATGTGTCTAAATTAAACTAAAGCTTCATATCGCTTTGATTATCCACTTGGTTTGCAATACGCTTATATAGGGTGTTAAATATTTTAATCGTCCCCTTACTTATTTGTTTGAATGAACAAGAGCAAGTTCCATGCAATACCTTCATTTTATTCTTTCCTCATCGTTGTCGATTGTTGGAGTCTATTGTAGTGGTAACTATGTAGGTAGGTGTAGCCATGTAGGTGGGGTTTGGTAGGTACCTTCTTAAAGTGTTGGTAGGTAGGTTGGTGGTAGGGTGGGTAGGTGAGTGCGGATGAGAGAAGCACATTTTAAACTTATAGGTGAGTAGGTAGATGGGGAAGAGTCTACTTTTAATTTAAATATATAGGTGAGTAGGTTGGTGGGGGATAGTGAGGGGGTAGTAGGTGGGTGAATGGGAAAAGTTTCAAAAGAAAAAAAAAAAAGAAAAGAAACAGGGTGGAGGCCGGGGAGAAAAAAAAGTTGCAAAAAAAAACTGAGATCAGGGCTGAGAAAGGGCAAACAAAAAAACTCAACCTGGGATGGTACAGGGATAGAAAAGAGAATCCTATCAGTGCACCATCCATCCACGTTGGTGTACTGGTGGGTGCTGGTTCACTCTGGCCCAAGTGTTGGGTGCTTATTTCATTTTTAATAACCATCGGTTCCTGGTATTTGAAAAAAACCAGAATCAAAGAACCATTGGTTCTGGTATTTCAAAACCCTCAAAGAACTGTCGAGTTTCATGAAAGAACCAGCAAAGAACAGATGATTTCAGGGCGGTCATTTGAATTTTATAAAAAAAGAGAACCATGGTTATATATCAGACAGGGTATTTGACTTTTTGATCACTCTGATTATGTATCAGGCAAGGTATTTAACTTTTTGATAACTGTGATTAAATATCAGAACTGGGTCTTTTCATTTTTTGACCTGTTCAACCTAAGAATGGCCCTGATACCCGGCAGGGGTTCGGTGCAGTTTCTAATAACCACCCAACAATCGACAACGATAGTTGGATATGGACTAAACATGTTTAAATGATTTGGGATTTACAGTAGGATTGAGTACATTCAATATAATGTTGTTCTCCATTAGAAATTTGTGAGGCACACCCCCTTGGTTACATGGAGTTGCAGGCAATATAGAGGCATCTCGGAGGGCAACTTTGATAAATGAAACAAAGTAATTGAAGCAATTGAACCTCAGCACCTTAATTACAATAGAGTAGCTTGAGCTTGCAGAGTGGACGTTAAGCTAGCTGCTCTTAAAATTGTAGCAACAGACCAATTATGACAAGTAAACTTTTGCATTTTGAAGTATTAGTGTTACAATGCTTTCTGTTCAAATTAAATTGCTATGGGTTTCTTTCTACAATACCTTGCATAAGGAAAAACCCTACGGAAAAAGTTTGAAACTTTCCACATTCTTGTTTTCAAATAGGTCAGGCAGGGAGTGGGTTCAGGAGAGAGTCTCTTTGAGTTTTGGTGCAAGTCAAGACAAGTGGAGAAGAGTGTAGATCTTTGGACTTTGAACCTAAGTTTCTTCCTCCAAGTTAGAACCCAACAGTGCACGTCTTGAATGATGACTTGAGATCTAGCATACAATATTGCCAACAAATTCGAAGTTTATTCAGACCTGAGCAAATTTCTTTTTCAAAGTTTTGATGCCCTGTAATGCAAAGTATGGAGTATATTCCTGAACCTCGATAGGGTTAACGTAGTTTATTTATGAACAAAATGAAGTTTAACAAGTAGACTATCTTGATACTTTAGATCTTGGCACAACTTGTATTTGCAGAACAGTGTTCCTTGCAATGGACAAAGTTGGCCCGCCCATCACCACAAATGTGAAGATTGACTTGCATGTAAATCCCTGAAAAGTATTCAATGTTATAGGAGATGAAGGACTTGTATGATAAAGTACAACGATCTCCTCCACAAGGGCAGGTGTGCATTGGACAAGGCAAGTGGGTTTGTTTGCATTGCAAACTCCTCATGACATTAAAAAATCGACTGAATGGTCATAGGAAGAAGTTTCCAGAAGGTCCATGGAGATTATACCCTAGTTATGCAGAGGTCAACCGGGAGTTAAAGAAGAAGGCTTTCCATGTATGCCACCACTAGGTTTTCATTGACCTTAGTCTAATTCAAGTGTTTCCTTCAGTTTCTGATGTATAACATTGTGTGAACTGGCTTTCACGTCCTATAGAAGTCACAAGGAGATCTTCCGATGAACATTCAACCATCAGCTGAGGTGCACGGGAAAAGGCAACAAACAGAGGTAAGCGAAGGTACGCACTTTTTTTGTTTCAAGCATTCATCACGCATGGCCATTGTGCAAATCCGCCACCAAGCCCTATTTTTTATTCATCATGCATGGTCATTATTGCGTAACAGATTTTAGAAGGAAATCTTGCTGAGGACATTGAGAGGTCAGCTGATTTGAAGACCTCAAAGACTGAGTTGAGGGGGGGGAGGAGGCCGTAAGTGGAAGGAAGCAAAGGTTTCAATAAAAAAATGAATTCACACTTGTTTTCATCATGTATTGTCATTGTGTAAGTTGGTTTGTAAACCCTAAACTTGTCCACATTCCATCGCCATTGTCTAATAGAAGCTAGAAGGAAAATCTACTATAGACATTGAGATTGTCAAGTGATTCAAGTGGGAAAGACAATGTGGTAAGTATTTAATTCAACTATTATTATGGAATATTGTAACTTGTAACCCATGAAGTTTCATCCATTTAGATTACTAAACTTATGTGTGTTTTGTTTTCTAGCCATTGAATAAGATACCTAAGAGTCAAAGATGTCATGTCAACACAACAGCAAAATCTTCCCTGTCTAGATATTTATGTTACATAACCTTCCCTAATGTGTGTAATTTTAAATGAAGAGGTTGTGTCTTTTGGGTAGTGTATTATGTGTGAAATTAGGAGAAATATGCATGGACACATTTGCCCCACAAGAGGGAGGTGTAACATAAGAAGGTGCTTGTTGAGGTTGCCAATCGACAAGCTATAGTTTTCTTTTGTCAATGCCTTGCCTTGGATTGTGGAATGTAGTCACCCATGGTAATCCCTTTTGTAAAATCCTGGCACAAATTTCCTAGTGTATTGGGAGGGCACATTACCAAGCATAATAAGTCCTCTGCTGAGAGGAGACACTTTCCATTTGGGGGGCAGGCACTTTGTTTTCCAGATGCCCGTGTTAAATTTTTAAAACTTTTTTACTGTGATGTTCTGGCTACCAGAAGGATATCCACCGGGTATAAACATTTTATTTTTACTGTGATACCCATAGGGTACCCACCGGGTATCACAGTAAAAATCTCTGCAGCAATTATTACGCCAGGTAAAGCCCTCGGGCAGGGGCATTCCAAAATAACCAGCCCTCAGCCTTTGGGCTGGGGGGACAATTATTTTGGGAATGCCCCTGTCTGGGGGCTTTACCCTCCACAAATCAACCCTATGTTGCCCACATCTTGGCTTCATGGACAAGTGAAGAATTTTGTGGCCCGGAGAAATAGAAGTTCAGGACAAGTTGGCTTCAGGGACAATTAAATAATTTTGTGGCCCAGAGAAATAGAAGTTCAGTAAAGCACTATGTGCAGTTGGGGCTGGATGGTTTGTGAAAGAACAGATATGTGACACCACAGTATGTAATAATGTTGCATTGGACTATACTTCATAGAATGTATGTTTCATTGGATCAAATTAGTACATCGTAGTACTGCATCACACATAGACATATGAATTGATGAACAATGGTTATAGAATTTCATTATTATTCTACTTGTAACTTCCTTTTATTGTCATGTTGCAGGTTGGAACTTGATGTTTTAACAATTTTGTGATGGGCTAAGTGGGCAATCATCCAGAAAAATGTTGAGTCAAATTTGGCTATAAATGAAGCATGTGTAGGATAAAGCCCAAGGGTGGCAGCATTTTCAAATAAAGGGCCTAGGATGAGGAGATAGTTGAGTTCAGCTCTACATTTTGGGAGTGCCCCCTCACCCATGGGCTTCACCCATTGTAAAACACAATGCGAAATCAGTATGAATTTAAACATATGTAGATCATGAGGCTTAAGAGGGGGAGAGTTTTCACTTATACACCTCATGAGTGGGAGGAATCTGACGCTTATAAGTATGCATAATTTTCCTCCCATTCTTAAAGAGTAGGTCTGATGATATCCAACATCTTTTATACAAGCTATTCATGAATATAAGGTACACAAATAATTTTCTCCAAGTGCTTTAGGAGAGGAAAAAAGTCAAAGCATCATTTTATATTATTTTCCCCCTACTACAAAATAACATAAAAATTAGGTTTAAAAAAAAATTCAAAATCTGGTCACAAAAAGACCCCAAATTTCACTCCATAAAATTGAGATTTTGTTATGCCTTACAAAAAAAGACTATTGCAACTGATGTAACTAATGAGATTAGGAGTGCAATGCAAGAGATTGTGGCTATCTTCACTGGGAAAAACATGTACAACAACACCATAATAACTTAGCAATTTCAACACTAATTAATAATGAGAAAAAATATTCAAGACTTTGGAGAAATTATTAAGGTGTATTTAATAAATAAAAATACACTTTAATAATTTCTTAATGATTATGAAAGAATTTTAGAAGAAAATATATTCAATATTCAACATCAGAGTGCCAAACCTGCTAGGCTACTACAATAGTCATATGTAACTGACCTCACAAATCATCATGCATACACATGGGCAACAGAAGAATGGCTTGATATAATGCTGACTGACTGACACCCTTCATGAAACAATTGCAAGAGTGTTCCTAAATTGAAACAGTTGCGGTTAGTTTTGCCTTTGAATGCCTAATCCAACTGAATCAGAGGGCACTACGTTATTGTTGCTTGTTTTTGGTTGGAACACAACAACAGACCCAACTAATAAGTTGTTGCTAGTACACCAGTTTAGGCCCAATGGTAGTAGAGGACATGGTACGTTCACCCACTCACTTGTTGGTTTGAATCCAATACCTCTATGGTACCAACTAGGGGACGTACCATTGAGCCATCACCCTTGGGGGTGCCTGTACACAACATTTTCATGCAATGACAAGCGAATTGACAGCCAGTTCAGGGTGGAACTAATAAGTTGGCAACCACCTGAATACCAGTTCAATTTCACTATATTAAAATTACAAAACAAGTTCAATTTTATCTGGTAATTGAACCAAAATGTGGTGACACAATCTCTTTCTTCTTCCTTTTTGGTGATGCAACATGCACCCAATAGCACCATGATTTATCTCATACAGTTTGCCCAAAGTTCAATTGTCCTTACATTAAAAAAAGGACTTAGATGATGCCATTTTTAAAAAACCTTGTACTAATATTACTAAAGAACCTAAACCTATTTTAAAAGAGACAACTTCCAATTTAGGTTTGGATTTCGATTTTAATAAGAGGTGATTTCACAATCCAAATCCAAATTTTATTTCAGCAAAATTTTGAACCTTTAGTCTAGATACCCCAAAAAGTACCATAGAACTTAGAGTACTTAAACCTCACCCAATACCCTAAACCTACCCACATTGGTTATGACTAACCCTCTTGACACTTTTTTGGATGGTATAATTGTTCAACCATGTAAAAAAAATAGAGTTGATTTAACAAACATTTTTTTTAGACTCATGTTGCGAGCTTCTTCCTTTAAAAATATATATATATGGAGAACATTTGGTCTCAGTTTTGATAATTAAAGAAAGTTTTGGTAGGTTTTAATCTAGCTTTTCAAATTTCTAGACCTCCTGGTTATGATTTTGGCTAGATTTTTCAAATTCAAGAACTTTGGAACCTGCCTTGAAAATTAAGTTGGTTTCCATGTATACTACACACTCCCAAGGGCTAGAAATGACTAGTTTAATTGTTGGCCAAGGTGTTGCATTAAAATTGTTTCTCACCTTCTTTGATTTCATTTTTTTGTATGTGGGGAATGTGAAGCAATTACCAGATTATGTCAAAAACCCCACACCCTTTTAGTCCAAGTGTTGGTTGGTGCTTTCTTTAGTTTTTCAAGCATATCTAACAATTTTTGGTACTCTTTTGCATTCGCCATAATCTCCTCATAGGTGACCGCAAATGTTTTGTGCTCGAATAATGTATTTCACTTCATTCTTGCAATTGTAATTCGCAAGTAGGGGACCAATCTTGCTCGAAAAAAGGTTATCAATAAGTTGTCATCCACCTTATGCTAAAGGCAATTGGCAAGTTTGAGGATTCATTCATAGTAAACTTCAACCCTTTCATCATTGCCCTGCTTAATGACTCTAAGAGCCATGTAAACATGTTCGTCGTTTTGAATGATGCAATATCACTTATAGAATGTAGCTTCCAACTCCAAAAAAATGTAACCTGGGTGAGATTGCATAAATTTTTTGCCCCATTCCAAAATTACATCCTTTAAGGTGAAATAAAACAAGTTCATTATATTAGCGTCCTACTCCTCACCATTAGCCTGAATGGCTTTTTGAAACATTCGAACATGAACATTTGGATCTATCTCAACAAAGTAAATTGGGTACAGTAACAATTTCCTTGATGAAGGAGCCATAGGGGTAGTGGATGCCGGTGGTGGATACCACTAGTACAACAAAAGGTGTCCCTATATGCCAAGTGATTTCATTAGATTTTCAATGAATTCACTAGTTTTAGAAAATGGGGATTAGTTGGAAAGTAGTGAATTTGTTGGTCTATTGAATGGGGACTAGTGAATTGCACCCACATTTTGTAGTAATGCACATTGGGTACCATGGGTTCCAAAGGGAACCTAGGCAAGGAGCACCAAAAGCCACATTTATGCCTCCAACTAGAAATTCACATCCACCTCCTAGGGGTACTCCACCGCTTGGGGGTCCACCTCTGCTTGGAGGTCCACAACCTCCTTTCAAAGGTTTGTTTCCCCCTCCTGGTGGTCCTCCACTCCCATGAAGAGGACTTCCACTGCTTCTTATAGGTATCCCACCCCCATAATTATCGAATCCCAATGGTGGGTTTCATGTGGGTAGTTGGAAATAGGGCACTAGATTTTCGGTAGAAAATTTGCTAATGGGAGTAGTATTTGGGAGGCATCACATACACTTGGACACCTTGACTTCCTCTAGTTGTAACAATTCCAATAGACACCACATTCGAAAAAAGGTATGTCGTAGGTCTAGGCGTGTTAGGGAAAGTAAGTGGAGGGTTCTTGGGTAATAAGGATTAGGAGTCATTGTCCATGGGTTGGGAATATTGTTTTGCTAGCATAAGACGGTCCATAGTTCCCAAGGTATGTTGGGTAAAATATTATTTTCAGTAGGATTCATTTCTAGGTACTAGTTGTTCAACATTTGAGTAATGAGGTGACTAGGGGGAACTGTGAAAAAAGAGGTATGTTTAGGTACCACAGGAACATGAGTAATTGGAATTTGGGAGCTAATTAAAATGGCAAGTTGGGTGGTATCGAAAATTGTTTTTGTCACAAAAATCAATACTTAGCTGGATTTGTAAAAGCAATTTCCAATTACATGTTCAGGACCTTTACAAAAAGAACAACTCTGGCTAGTGGTTGTGGAATCAATAGTAAATTATTTGACATGAATCATGCTCCCCATAAAGATTCATCATTGAAAAGTGGTCACTACCATTAGTTTTAGAAGCAACCTTTTTTGGAGACTTTGCTAGATCCTTAATTGTCCTTTGGAGTTGAAAGTTTTTAATTTCCTAGGCTTAGGTATTGGGTACAACAGTCTCCTGGTACCAAAGAACATCATTTTTGGTAGGGGTCCAAACATGGCCCCACAAAGGTTTCGCATCCGTAGTTGCGACCAACCATTCCATTGAGTGAATTTTGGTGTCAATTTGTATTTATGATTCTCCTCTTTCAATCTTGATTTCAATATCCTGCTATTCTACAATATGCAGAGTAGCAAGGCCTTCCCAATCCATCATGTGAAATTGTCTTCACATACCATCATAAGGTACATCCCCACCTTCTCGTTGCAATGCCTCATTCATTTACTTCCTCATATTCCTTGTCAACACAATTATCATCTTTCACAAACAAAAGTGGCTAACAAGTACAATAAAGATTGTTTTTTTATGTTTTTAACAAAAGAATGAATTACAAAAACAACAAAACTTTGAAAGAAATAATACCCACTTTTCTAGTGAAGACAAATAACTTTTATTGAATCTTTCAACAAGAGAGCTACTAAACCAGAAATTATGGTTCTATATCCATGGAATGGTCACCAAATGTTAAGCCCATTTGATGAATTCTTGGGTGTTTTTGGGTATTTGATTGAAAATCGGTACAAACTTGAACACCTTAAGTTTGTTGATGGTTAATGACAAATAGTCATTTTAAAACATGGGGAAGACAATTAGGCAAATAGCTTACCACTTCCTCTTAAACAAAGTAAATAACTTGCAATGAGAGGTTCTATAACATCTCCAAGTTAGTAGGCATAACAACAAATGGATAAAACAATTTCAACAAAACTTACAAAACAAAATTTTGAGCTAAAATAGAACTAACTTTCATTACAAGAACTTCAAAATGCAAAAAATACATTATAGTTGCATAAAAAACAAAGATCAGAAAAAGACCTTTTGAGGTTCCTGAAGAAAAGACTTCAAAGCCTGTAAGAAAATGTGGGGATCCTAAAAAAATGAAAATCCCTAATTTTTTTCCTAAACTCCATGTGACCCAACCTTATCCTACATTTAGAATTTGGAACTGGAGCTAATTTTGAACTGGAGCTAATTTTTTGGTTATATAAATTTTTAAAATTCCAAAATTAGTAAACTACAATTTTTAGTTTTGTCTCAAAATCAATATTGTCTCAAAATTGGTAAAACATGATTTTTAGTTCAAAATTACAACTCCTCAAAATTGGCCTAGAAAAATTTCTAGCTTTAACAAATTCATAAAAAAATTGTTTTCTAGAAGGAAAAATAATTCTTGGACACAAATTCATACTAAACCTTTTCAACTAACCATTCTCCACAAATTATGAAGGAAGATGGTTTTTGATAATTAAAAGACCCAAGTCTTCCAAATTTGTTTTTGATGCACATCATCTTTCTTGAAAGGTTTTGTTGCAAGAAAAAAACTATATATGGAGTTAGAAGAAATATTTGGTTTCTCTTTGGAAAGTCTTTCATTTTCCCTCAAAGGACAATTAACTTCTTCAAATTTTTTTAAAACATTGTACAATGATATGAATTGACATGTTTCCTCGATGTAGCTATACCATTAGTTGTGTTATATATGATTAATCCTTTCCTAGTTTGAGTTTTTGGATTTAAATTCAATATTGGATTATTGTGATATGTTATTTGCTCTCCAAAATGATCTTTGAGCATGCAACTTCTTTAAATTATCTTTCATTTTATCTTCATTCATATATGGATTCCTACTTCCTTGTGTTTGAGCACTTCCATTTTCTTGTGGTTCCAACAAAGGTTCATCTTCCATCTTTACTTCATTCATAAATATATCACATGCATTTTCATTTTTAAAAGATTGTTCCATGTTTGATTTGAGATTAAAAATTATTGTCTTGATGAATAACGAAAAAAACTAAACAATTCTCTAATCTATCAAAAACCAAAAACAAAACAATCCTATGATGTATCAAAAACTAAAAACTAACATTTACAATAAAAAAAAATAAAATTGACATTTAAAAACATTTACAAAATGTAATCTACCTTCTAAACATTTTCAAAAAGAAAATCAATATATGTTTAAAATTTTCAGAAAAAGTTATGGGGTTTATTATGAAGTTCAAAAACTCTTACAAAAATAAACAACAAAGCAAACAAATTAGAAAGTTAGCACATTATTAAAAGAAACAACATAAAATGAAGTGAAAAAAACTCAAAAACAAAAGTATGCAAAAAAAAATGGAAAAAAAACTCACCTTTGGTGCTTGAAAGCTTGGTGTCATAGCTCCAACTTGCACATGGCAAGAAGGGGAGTGGAAGTACCATACCAAGGAAACAAGAACAATAGTAACACAAGAAGAATAACAACAATGTTGTGAGCATAGCAACATTAGGAGTTGGCCTAGTAGGTACTTGAAGGTTGAACACTAACACCAGAGGAACGTTAATGTGAGGAGAACAACGACGCAACATGCAACACGAAAAAAACAGCAAGGGTAGTGCAAAACGAATAGCAAGGGCAATGCAAGAAAAACAATGTAACATCGGGAGAAGAGTAAAGAAACAACATGAGAAGAGCAAAGCAATAATGTGAGAAGAACACCATATTAACACAAGAAGAGTGAGACAACATGAGAGCAGGAGTGAGGTAGCATGAAAGGCGTAGCAAGGTAGTGCAAAAAGAACATTGAGGTAGGGGCGAGAAAAACAATGTAACAATGCGAAAAAAATTAAAATGGAACAACATGAAAAGAGCAACATAGCAATGTGAGCAAAACAATGAGGTAGCACAAACACGAAGAGAACAACGTAGCAACATGAAAAAAACAATGGCACAAAGAACAATAACACAACAACACAAAAAAAAAGAAAAGGTAATGCACAACCATCAAGAGGAAAGCAAAACCAATAAGAAAACAAGATCACAATGCATAACCAACAAAAAAAAAAATTATAAAACAAAAAAAAACATCATTGTGAAGTAAAACAAAGCTCAGGCTTCATTTTTATTCAATATCCCTAACCTTAAATAACGCCTCTGCCTACCTAGGCAATGGTTCCTATTTAGGAACCCTAAATTGGAAAACCAGATGGAGGTTCTTTGAGAGAACTTGTTCGATTTTCAAAAAAAAAGAAAAAAAAATAAATTCTCATGATTGATTCTTGTTCATGTGAGAATTAAAGGTTGGTTCACAACCCGATTCTCACATGTAATTATGTCAACCAATTAATCAGATTGAAAACCGTATTGAGAACCAGGTGAAATTTGAGACTTGTCCAACATTGGTTTGTTCCTTTCCCTTGGTAATGAATGTCCTTAGTTACATGATTCAAAGATCCTATTATGTTGGGGCTATTTATTGCTACATTTAATTCTCTTTGTTGTTCTTTTTTCATTATATTCTTCAACATATGAAATCACCCCATCACCAAACTATGCCTTTGCATTTGTTGGTGAAATTTTAAAAATTTACCCCATGGCCAAACACCACCTTTGCTCTTCATAGTAATGTTTTTTTGGAACTTGGCCTTAAATCACAGCCATATCCAAACACCCAAAATAATAGCCCAGTATGTTCCCTCCTATTTATGATTAGTTGTAAATAGAAGAATGTGATAATTCACATCCCATTACCAAACACCATCACACAAAAGAACTATAGTGTGATTTTTATACTAACCAACATTCATACACATTAACAAACCAAAAAAAATCCATGTTTGAATTTTTCATCAAACCAAACACCATGTTTTTAGACTAGGTGTTCAATCATAGGCATTTTGTTGAACACTGCAAGGATCTTGAGCATCTATTGATTGGCTAGGCTTTGCCCCATAGGGGCATTTGATTGTAGGCCTCTATTCTTCCTGAAAACAAGTCTGTTTTTTTGTATTCTCTGAAAGGGAAAAAAAACTTAAAAGGGCACGAAAGGTGTCACCACATTTGAAATGTCACCACATCAAAATGATCCATCTATGAGTAGCCTATACTTCTGGTCAAGTTGACAACTTGTTTTTACTTTTTTTCCCAGCAGATTGTGCTGGTCTTTAGTACATTGCACACATATTGTCCATGGTCCATACCATCATATACTGCACAGTACAGGTTGTGGCACTTGTGCTTGAAGAAAGCAGTTCTTGGAAAGTAAATGATTTACCTATCCCTAAACGGTTACCAAATTGGGCATCAGTAGGACAAGCCCTTTCTTTTCTGACTATATATAGCCGAAAAGAGAAATAAAAATAAAAGTGCTAAAATTGAGTGCTTTTTTGTGATTTTCAATAACCAGAATTTGACCAACTTTTTTTTGTCTTTATTTTGGGCCAGATTTCACTACATGGTTCAAGTAGGTAACCAAAGATATGGAAGGATGCTTCAAAATTATTACTTTCATATATATCTTGCAGCCAAATTTGGCTAAACCTTCCTTGGATGATCCCCACTTTGTCTACATCACAAAATTGACCAAAAGAAGATTGAATGGGATGACTATATTAGGCCTTTTTCTTTTTTTCCTTTTGGAAGACAGTACTAGTGTTGCTGTACATGGTTTTTGGATATTTATCACCCTTCAATACCTGATTGGTTTCAATTTGACAATGTAGGTATATTTCACTTTGACATGAGCATCAATCAGGATCTGGCTAATTGTATTAACAGAACTAGGCTGATAATCACTCCATTTTGCAAATTTTGGGGTACTAGAGAAGTTGAAGTTCCTGGCTTTTTCTTCTCAATTTGGCTAAGTCACTCATTTGGTGACTTGGGTTTCAAACAAGTTGGCCACATGGTGACATAAAGTCAGCTGTTGTATAAATTTCCATGTGTCCCCATGTTGTTCCCAATAACCCACATTTTTATTCCATATACCTTGCTTGCCCAAGGACTATGTAGTGAGAGATGGTGATAGAGCTTGGGGTGAGAGCAAGTAACTTAGGTCGAATACCTTAGCTATAGCTAGCTTCCCATGGTCTGCCATGACCAATGCATCAAAGCAAGAGAAAATTTTCCAGGGTGACCCTCTTGTTGTGTCGTTGAAATTTCAACTTTCATGGACTTCTTTTGCAGCAACTAAGCCCCTTCCATAATGCCAAACAAGTCTCCCTTTCTATTTAGGCTTGTTGAGGTCTGCATGACATGTTTACAATACCATGGTGACAGCTCCCACAATTGGAAAGCCTTACCATCATCATCAGTGACAACAATTATGGTTTATTTGGTTGGGTGTGTGGGAGAGACAGTTCAATGTCCTTAGCCATAAAAACGGCACCAAACTCCCCAGACAATTTCATATCCCACATGCCAGGACGGTTTCCACATGTGATGGGCAACAAACCCAAGGCAGACAGAAGACTTGTGTATAACACAATATGTTACCATCACTTTTGACACATAACAGTCCCGCCCACAAAATTTTATTGATTGTTATCAAGTGTACTGCAGAGATAATAAGTGCAAGAAATGCATGTCGTAAGAAATGCATGTTGACGGTCCAGTTCACACACCTGATTGTTGTATTCGGAAGTGCCATATTTACTGTTGATTACCACACTTGATTGTCTTGGCAGCAATCATGTTGCTTTAGCATCCCAAAACTGACTGACATTCCTCATGTGCAGTTCTACTTTGGATTCATTATTTAATAACGTTGATTGAACCATAAAGATTATTTAGTATTTGTTAGAAATCAGAGGTGGCGGAGCAACACAAAGTCCAGCAATGAACCAACTTATAAGGTAGAACTTCCACTTCCATCTATAAGGACTGGATTTCTAAGGTCAGTATTCACTTGTCAACAATCAAAAGAGAGTCCTAACCAGTGTGGGGTGGGTATTTGAAAATTAAAAATTCAAAGAATCGTTTGAGTCCAGA
>Ga0116229_10001916_pt1 | contig 33298 bp, 18 predicted proteins | sample S1TSphgellanicum_3_FD_87313 | JGI IMG/M metagenome (GOLD analysis project Ga0116229, IMG submission 87313) | Host-associated microbial communities from peat moss isolated from Minnesota, USA - S1T2_Fc - Sphagnum magellanicum MG | ecosystem: Host-associated > Plants > Peat moss > Unclassified...
AAAAGACCACTAGTTATTGTTAAATGTTAATTCTAATCAGCTAAACCAAAGCAAAATAAAAAATATTGAGGATGGGGCAAAAGGTTCAGGGTTCTTCTTTTTCTTCTACTGCAAGAGACGCTCTGGAGCTTGCTGCGTTGCAGGGTTTAGTTGCAGCAAGCTCTGGAGCCGGACAAGCTCCGGAGTTTGCTGTGTTGCAACAACAAGCTCTCACGCTCCGGAGCTTGCTGCTGCAACGCAACAAGCCGGAGCCAGAGAAGCTCCGGAGTTTGCTACGTTGCAGCAACAAGCAAGCAAGCTCCAGAGCCGGAGATCCTCTGGAGCTTGTTGCGTTCCAGCAGCAAGCAAGCTCCGGAGCTTCCGGAGCTTGCTGCGTTCCAGCAACAAGCAAGCTCTGGTGCCATCGCCTTCTTCTTCTTCTTCTTTTCTTGCAACACAAAGAAGAAGTAACACAAAGAGAAATGCTTACCTGGGTCCTGCGTGGGTCCAGCTACAGTCGCTCCAAGCTCGTTCCAAATTCCAAGCTCGCTCCCACTCCAAGCCGGTTCCAAGCTCCAAGCTCGCTCCCGCTCAACGTCTCTGGAGCCAGGAGCTCTGGCGATGGAGTGAGGGGGAGGGGTTGGTAGGTGGTAGGTAGGACGGGGGGAGGTAGGTGGTAGGTAGGACAAGGGGAGGTAGGTGGTAGGTAGGACGGGGGAAAATTTTGGGGTAGAGAAGAGGTGGAAAAAAAAAAAATCGGGCAGGGAGGATGGGATTTTCGTCCATCCAGAAAACGGCCTCAACGGGCTCATCCGCAACTGGTGCATTGGTGGGTGCTAATTCACTCCAGCCAGATCTTAGGACATGTTTTTTATAAGTACCCTCATGAATGTCCTCTACTAAGCCCCATGCCACCTAAGCTTGGCCCATAAGTATTGTAAGGTGGGAGAACAAGAATGTGGGGAACAAGTGTATAGACTTTTATCCATATATTACATATTGTGTAAATCACATTTGATAACCTATATACATTATTGCAACTTCATTAAACCAATGGAGGGGAACACTAGAGTTTTGGGGCATTATCCCCACATAACCTTTGTATGATTTGCCCACTTTCACCTAGTGTATACATGTTGTTTTTCATTGCTTGGTTAGCCTAGATAGGTTGATTTACCCCGTCATTAACCTTATCTTCGTTTTAGAAAAAGGCACAACCATGTATGTGCCCAGAAGAAAACAGAAGCATGGTTTAAGGTTTGGGGATAGGCATCGAAAAAATAAATTAATAAATAATAATAAAAGAGGAAAAGGCCACATAAGTGAACTGACTTGTTTGCAAAGCCATTATGTATAGGTAACTAGTCCATTCACGGGCCTATTTAAAAGAGCTTTTTATTAAAGTGTTTTTTCTCCCTTTTTCTATTTGGTCTCCAACATCTGTAGGACCTAGGCAATAAGGAAAGTGCAATTGAGAGTAGTAACACTTGGTATTAGAGGGTCCTTCTAAATTGAGTGTAGGCCAATGCAACATAAAACACAAACCTCATTGGGGCACCCAACCAACTAGCCATCCATGAGCATCGTAATGCGTCCTCCAAATGAATGAAGACATAGTTAACTTTCCACCACAAAATTAGAAAACTTTTGTATGGCGTTCCTTGTTTTGAATCTTACAAAACTAAGACAAGGAGTAAAGCTTGTAATATTTTGGTATTGAAGTGTTTAGTTCATGTTGAATCCAATAAAATAATGATCATGACACCCAAGCCTATAGAGAAATTGGGGTTTGGTTTAACATAATGCCCTAGCAAAACACTCTTTGGAAAATTTCTTATTTTTTTCCTTTCCTTTCATTTAGTATTGTGTGATTGGTTTTTTAGATTTAGGATTACCTTGTAACGATAGGCAATCTTTAAAAAATGACGCTCGTGTTCATAATAAACCTCTTACCTCATGGGCACCAAATGTCTCATGTCCCCCAAATCATCATGTTTCATCGAACCTCTTAATTCCCATCGCCCATTTGCTTTATCATGTGACACCACAAACCTATCCTTCACTTCATCCCCCACGCATACCACAAACCACCTATTAATTACCCCTCCCATTCTAACAATTCACACACCACCTATTAATTACCCCTACTAACCCCAACCTTTCATGTGAATGTGAGGCCTCAACCTTACACTTTTCCAAACCCCCATAATCATTCACAAGTAAGACATTTTCCCCATCCCACTTTATTGATCCTTATAGTTGGCCATGATTAGACCCCCAAGCTACCCCCATTTTTTCAACATGTTTTTAACTTCCACCTAATATATTTTGCCCCACTTGTGCACACCAATTTACCAATCGTGGGTTAACTCATCATCAACATTCCTGTCAGACATCCAATTTATATAATCTAAACCCTTTGTGATCATCCTGACTCAATACCCTCCCTTGCTCCCACCCCACCTACATCAATTTAAAAATGGGTTTCATCATTAAATGTCCTCAGGTCTTTTCATTTAAACTTTTGTCATCTTCGATTGTACAACCACATCCCCACCATTTTACAACATGATGTATAAATGACAATTCATTTTCCATTAGATAAACTAGCATAGGACCTATACAATGTGACGAATTTGCATTTGTTCTTTACACTACCCTAATGGTGTCTCATTTTTCCCCTTCGTGGTGGGGCAACAAAACATAAAGAAACATGGATTTGACTGAAATGTTTTCTAATAAGTGATCGGAAAAACTTGCAAGAAGAGTTTTAATTACGAGCCCAAGCTTTAATAGGCCAATTTGAGCTCAATCCCTCTTCCCCAACATGATCTTCCAATTCACAAACATCTATTCCGCATTTTTGTTCATGGGTGTGTAGGGGAATACTCTTGAACAACTCACGTTTTGGCACCATTTTCTCTTGCACCCACATCCTTCAACACCACCTCAACTTTCATTGCATTACACCCTAAATTAAATGGCTAATTCTCATTCTTCCTCAAAGATTACAAAAGCCAAACTAAAACCTCGAATTTTCTTCTAATTCCTTAAAATTGACATTCGAACACATGCCACATTTATCGTCAAGTGGTCCTTTTGGGATGGTTTTTGAACACCTTTAGGATTGTTTCACTACTACAAAATATGGGTGTAATTCACTAATCCACGTTAATAAGACCAATGAATTCATTGTTTTTCAAGTAATCCCCATTTATTAAGACTAATGAATTCATTATTTTCTAACTAATCTCCATTTAATGATATCAGTGAATTTACTCAAAATCTAGTGAAATCACTAGGCATACAAGGACACCTTTTATTATAATGTTTTCATCTCGAAGATTCAGCAAGTGGGTTCCCTCAATTGTTTTAACTTTGTTCTCATATTACATAAGGTCACATACCATCCTAAAGTGCATATGTCCTTAAAATTACCCACCTTTTAACCATGACCAAACCTTCAAATGGAGTTCATCCCATTGTAATGTGAAAAACATTATATCGATTCATAAGTCGCATTTTATGCCTTTAATTTTGTGATGCATTTGTAACATATTTCTTCTCACACCAATTTCAAATTATAACTAAGGGTAATTGTGAAGTAATAATCCACGACATTAGGTACACCCTAGACCTTCATTTCAACTAAATTGTTCTTCAATTAGAAGTGGCAAATGCTTTCAATTTGGTGTTAAGAAAGGTCATATTTCAAAAACATGCAACATGTGGGGACATCATACAACTCATCCCCTTTGTTTGTGCATTATATACATTTGAGTCTCCCCTATTTTATAATCATCATAATCGTGTAGGCGATGTCACAATCATCCCATCTACCATGGGAACCTATCAAAATGGTCTTTTGGGGGGGCACTATTCACTTTAGCCCATTTTAGGGTTTTATGTTTAATAGTTAACCATTTTCCTTCTTGTCTATTTCCATCCATTGCAAATGACACTTAAATCATAGGTTCCCCTTTAATTATATCATCTACATATGAACATTTTCAAAACGAACTTTGTGCAATAGGTCTTTCTATCTAATTTCATAAATGCATAGCATGGTCACCCTTTAGCTTGCCACCAAACTTCAACACCCCATCCCAATTTACCACCCCATCAAAAGGAATTAAAATATTGGGGGTTTTATTGGGCACTTCAATTTTCACTTCATCTTTCATAAAAAATGCCTTACTAAAAGATGTTCAACATATGGACCTTTTCCTTAAAATGGGTGATGTCCATGTAGCCTTTGAAATTTTAACTCGTTTTGTGCGACACCCATCATATCTTTTATGGTGCACACCTCCATTTTCCACCTTCATAAAATCCTTTATTTTTTTTGACTCCTCCCTCCTTTGAATGTTTGGATGTTTTTTAGGTCCATGATCCTTTGATAACCTATAAAGACTTCTAGCTTATAAACAAGCCTCTCTCCCAATAACTTTCGATGGCATCAAATTCGTATCGACAACCACCATCACCCTAGCAACCTATTTAGGGAATTGGGCCCTTGTCATTTCAATCATAGTTGTTAGGTTTATGGTTGATCAACGTCCTTCCTTCTTGAAGCATTAACACGAATCGACAATAACACATTTCCTTTCCAACAACACCTCAAAGTGGCATGTGTTCTTCTACCGCCCCCAACCCATGCATGTCTTCTTCCATTTGAACAACTCATCAAGCAACAAATGTTTCAACTTCAAGATTCGATTTCGAAAAGTTTACACCATCATACCCTTTTCCAACATGCTCTCCGACATGATATCTAAGGCCCATCATGCTCGAATTTTATCATGTTCTAATCTAAGGACAAGTGTTGGGCTTACAACTCAACTAGTTTTCCTAACCTTTCGATTATTTTCCCCAATTTTTTCCATAGCATTTCATATGTGACTTGGACTACCCCCATCCCTCAATTGCAAATATCCCTTGATGCATGTGCGCACATCCCATCAACTCTATGAATATCCACCTCTTACGTTGCATTCATGGCAATGAATGCACTAAAACCCATGATGTAGTTCGTGACACTTTTGCGACCATTGTGCAAAATTTTGTTTTCCACGTGGGATGTGAACAATTACATCTAATTCTTTTAACCATATTCAACTCCTCTCATCGATGAGTCAACATTATGTTCACCAAAAATGGCATTCACACCCTAATTGATGTTGTCATTGTCAACCTAACACGAATGGATTTATTTCTTTGATCTTGTGCAACTTAAAGGATTTGCTACCTTTGATGCAACTCAAACCAAGGAAAGGAACTATCACAACCAACACCCCATTGATCAATTCCTTCCTTTAATAATTAAGGTATTTGATTGTTTACATAAACATGTCTATGTGTTTTTACATGATTGTGCCAATGTTATTTAGAGTTTGAAAGGGCCAAATGGCCTTCATCTTTCTATCTTGGTCACTTTTATAATCAAAAATTTTCAATCACATTACAAAGGATGCAAAGTGTCCTCCATCTAAAGTTAGGTGATAGCTATAAACTTAGTTGTTTCCCAACTTCCACCCCTTCTAGACACACCTCCCATCACCATGGCCGACCTATTTCAGGCCGTCGATTTTTGATATGGAAAAACACTATGAGAAAAAAGGTGTTTTGCAACTAGCTTTACAACTCAATTTTTGAGTTGTAGAGGACATTTACAATTCATTATATTTGTACGCCATGAGTGCTAATGGATGAGTTGCGTGAATTATAAAATTGCAACTCACTATATATACGGTGTAACTTATTGTAATTCAATTACAATTATATCAAAATAACACATTTTCAACTATTATGCAACTCCATTATAATTACACCCATGATGTCATGTTAACATCATTGATTATCATCCATCTATTAAAATCTAACACATGGCATTATGAAGATTTTTTGACATAAAATTATTATTTTTTGAAATATTGATTTCCATTGTTCATTATGATTGTTAATGATGGTCCGAAATTCTGACACATGGCATTAATTATATATATATATATAGGTAGGTCGTACATAACCATAGGTAGGTAGGTTGGTAAGTTTTAAGACCTACATACCTACATATTTACCTAGGACCTACCTACCTACCTACCTACCTACTTACTGACATAGGTAGGCAAATAGGTAGGAAAACATAAGACTAAGTGAACTAAAGAATAGCAATGATTTATTTTTTAATTTTATGTTTTGTCTTTAAGTTAAACTTTGTTGAATTCATCCCAAAATGGCATTTGTATTTTAATGTGAAAATATGAAAGAATAAACCTTTTTATATAATTTGTAACATGGGATTCAAAGACAAAACATATGAGTTAAATCTTTTAATTATTCTTTAATTATAAAATAAATTACAATTGAATTGCAACTATAACACTTAGGCACTTAGGGTAGGCCAAATCCAAGGGGAGAGTTCCATTGTTTCTATTGTCCAAAAAAACTTGAACCCTTCTTTATTGGCATATTTGGGGCATTAACAATTGTCAAAAATGGAATAGAATTGAAAAAATTATGGCCCCCCAAAGTAAAGGGGGTCAAAAATTCAAAAAAACAAACCACCAAATGCTACAAAGGCTAGTATATGTTGCCCTATTATTATTAAAATCTAAAAATGATTTGTAAAACTTCAAGTGGCATTCCTATAACACTTTAAGTTGCTTAAAATGAATAAGAAATAAGAAAGTTATGATGTTTGAAAGTAAGAGGGGTCCAAAAAGGAAAACAATGTGTTTTGTAAGTTGGAAGGCTTATTTATCTTCTTGTTATTTTTTCATTACTCCTTCTCCTTTTCTAAAGCTTGAGGTAGCTGTCATAAAATTTTAAATAACTCAAAATGAAAAACATATGATGAAGATATAAATAATTGATGAATATGTATATTTATTAAATTATAAATATTTGTATTATATTCATAACATAATTGAATAGTAGTACTTTAATAATGGTGCACTAGTTGTTGTACTAATTATATCAATGGGAATCATAATTGAAAACTAGTTACAAATGTATTCTATAATGGGTGGTGAAAATGTGGACACATGGCATGATCGCATGTGTGTACATTATGCTTAGTTACAACATAGTTATTGTTTTAGTGACACATTTACAATAATTCTAAAGTAATTGCCACATGTAATTACAATGCAACTCCTTAAAAAATCAAACATGGTTGATTACATATGTATGTATAATGTGTACAAATTACCATATAGAAAGTTATTTTCAACTCACTTGCAACTATAATACAACTAACTAATTTTTCGACGTGACAATTTATTTATGAATACAATGAAAGACAAATGGTATGTTCAGTTTGAAAGATTCATACGCAAAAATATTAATTACACATATATTTTTATTCTTACAATCATGAAAATTGCCTTAGTTACACATTAATTTTTTATTATTCTTAATTCATTAAATACTAAACTTTTACTACCTCCTCATAACATTTGGACATGAAATAGGTCAACCTTTTTCAATTGGATATTTGAATTTTTTTCAATTTTGTTTACAATGACATTTTTCTTTGGCCGATTTGTTTGACACTTTGCAAATATCCTAATATATCTAACTCAAAAAACTTCATGGTTTTTGTTTGAAAGATTTGTTCACAACTTCCCACTTTTTAAAAATTCATTTAGTGCACATGCCACAATCAAAAATTAAAGAAATATTTCTCTTTGGAGCATAAATAAAATGTGATATACCTAAATGGATGTTCAATTTTATTTGAGATCACCTTCAACAATAATGGTTAGATTATCTTTAGAACTTCCCCAATTCCTTGATGATGTTACTTTCCCCCTTTTCCTCAAATATTGAAGCCATATTCAAGCCTTAGAAATTACAAATCTTTCCAAATTTTGAATCACAAAAAAAAATTGAACATGTTAACAATTAATACCTATGTCTCTTGTACATCTATGAAAAAAAAAATCAATATTTCTATAATGCATGAGATTAATATGCACCCTATATATATATATATATATTGATAATAAACATGTTCCAATTGTAAAATTAATTGAATTTTAATTTTTAATCAACAACCAATATATGAGACCCAATATTTCTAGTCAAATATTTTTACAATTCCAAAAAGAATGTTCTCTTTCAATACTATCATCATTTATAATATTTTGAAGTTAAATATTGCATATCATAAAACTTTAGCATTTATAAGAACCTAAGACATGAATTAAGTTGACAAAAGAAATAGAATTAAAATGTTGGTTTTTTGGTTCACTTTGATGTAGTATATTTATTAAAAATGAATTAGAAATTAGGATCATTCAATTGTTTCAAATGAGTTTGGGAATCCTCAAACATTAATTAGTGGCACATAATTGTTAGAGTATGATTTGGGGTATGGTACATGTGCACCATATGTTGTGAAACCACTTTAATTCCTTCATAATTATTTTCACATTCATAAATGAAACCTTTTGTCTTTTGGATGCAATTTAAAACCCACAAATGAAGTTTTTTAAAAATCAATTTTGGAACATGGCACCCCTATTCATGCAAATGACCATATTATGTCAATAATGACCAAATTAAGGATTGAAAATAAAATAGTTGTTTTTCCACAAATTGTTAACTAAGCTTAGGCATCAATCACACTTGGTGTTAAATGCATATTCATGTAATGTTAATAATGAGAAGCTTATTCATCATTATCTAGATGGCATTTAATATTTAATTGGGTGTTATCTTCGTGTTAAAAAACTGGTAGGCTATTGATAGTATACCACAAAATTTTCAAAAAACACAAATTCTACATTATGGGTCAACTCATTGTTTGGTACCCCTCTTGTTCCTTATGCAAAATGCATTCCCTATTGTTCCTTATGAAGTTCTCCAATATATATATATATATATAGAATAAACTACACGTTTTAATGTTTGGAACATTGGTATGTAGCCGTAAAGTTTTGGAATTTTTTTTTGGGGTTAATTTAGGATGCTCACTTACGTGATTATTCCCATTTTTCAAACCCCTCATTTAACTTGGATCTTTTTAAATTCAAAAGATCCTAATACAAGTTGTACTAAACTTGGAAGGCCTAGTATAAAATATATTGGGATCTTCTGATTTCGAAAGATTTCTTTTTCCTTCTTTTAAAAATATTTTTGATTAAAAAATGTTTTAATTTAACTTTATCTTTATCTTTGTTATTAAAAAAAGCTCAAAATTCTTTTCTTTCTTTCTTTTAATTTATTTTTATTATTTCATTTATATTTCATATATTTCATTTAATTTCTTTGGTTTTTTTAATTAATTTTCATTTCTCATCTTTGTTACTTATTTTTATTTGAATTTTTTTAAAACATTCTTATTCACATATATAAGCTACATTGCCAAAATTTGACTAAATCATCTTGTGACTCAAAATTTTGGGAAACATAACAAAATTGACAAGAATGCTTCAAATTACAAGTTTTTAAGAAAATCACAAATGAAATGATAAGGTGAATGTTTACAATAGAAATGAAATTGTGAATGTGTGAAACATTACCACTTTGGCACCGTCATAAAGTTGTCCAAATAAAAAAATCTATTAGAACTCAAATGAAAAACCAAATAAAAAAATAGAACCAAACAAAATGTTTAAGCTCAAAAAAAACAATGATGTTTGAATTGGTTTGAAATCAATATCACAGAAGTTACAAGTTTACATTGAAGAATCTAGAAAATAAAAAATATTAAAAAATCAATTTCCAAGAGATGCAACAAAAAATAAAAATCAAACACTTCATGTACAATTTCAAAATCATTGATATATATAAGTTTTAAAAGCAAAGATAAACACCTTTTTGAAGATGCGTTGTTGTCAAACTCAAAATAACATCACAACTTTTGTATTATGAATTCTGAAATACAAAAAAAATAAACACAAAGGTGAGTTCATGAAGTTGTAAAGGAAATTGAAAAAAATATTGAAACAATTGTTGAATACAAAACCTTAAAAAAGAAATTACCTTATCAAATTTCCATTGTAGCTACGTGCTCCAAATCTAAATCATGAACTCCATCTTGTATGAACCTCCATTTTTTACATTGAAAATTCAAGTAAGTTTCAAAGAATTATGAAACAAATTGGGAAAAAATTCAAAATCAAACAAAGTAAAAGGGAAATAAGAAACAAAATACCTAATTCTGCATTGAATTTGTTAACAAACCAGTAATAGACCTTAGATCAGCAATTAAATTAATCACAATTGGGCAGCTATGCAAATGAAAGAAAACATGGCTTGACATAGTGTTGACATTGATAACAACAAGTGTTTGTCAAATATGAATGGCTTCCAAATGATGTTTTTGCTTTGGCATCTCAGCATTGAAAATATTATTCCAAAAATCATCGTCAACCTAACAAAGAATAAAATATTGAACAACATCAGAATTAGAATCAACAACTGGTAGGCTCATTAGACAAAAAACTATAACAATAAAAGTACTAAACAATGTCCTTGGACTAGAAAATGCAATTGCAGAAGTACTAGGTATAGTTGAATCGAAAAATGTAGCAACAAAATGACCTTTTTCAAAACTAAAAAATGCAACACAACAAAATGATTTTTTTCTAAACCAAAAAATGCAACAATAAATCAACCTTTATCTAGACTAGGAAAGGAAGCAAAAGATGAAGGTATATCTAGACCAAGAACATCAATGATAGAAGAAAACTTCATCACCCCAAAAACAGAAACACCAACAAAAGGTATTTTTGGACCAAGATTAGATGTATTGCCACAAGGTTTTTTTGGAACAAAACAATTATGAGTAACATATGTTTAATCAACATCAACATTGAGTTCTTACGCCAAATAAAATAAAACTGGGGAACAATTTGAAACAAAAAACCTTTAATTTTTAAAAATGAATTGATCACCATATCATTGTTTGTTACATCATGTAACCAACTGCCACTAACAAACACTAATCACTAAAACTCGTGAAACAACAACAAATGGAATAGAAGAAGCCAAATTAAAGTAATTTCATCTCTTTCACAAGAAAAAAAAGGAAAAATAGAATAAAATGACCTAAAATATAAAAAATATTGAAACAAAAACCTTTTCCTATATGTAAAAAATTCACATACCTTTGTTTTCATAAACAATTCTTTTAGTAGTAGACTATTGTATTCTACATAAGACTTTTGTATGGAATGGATGTTATGTCACTTATGGCAAATGTGCTTTCATTACACCAAAATTTGTTTTACTTCATTCTGGGTTTCACTAGATTTTGAATGAATTTGGACATTTTTACAATGGTGAAATTAATCAACCCCCTAATGAATAGGGACCAATTATTACGAATAGTGAATTGGTCCATTAGTACTTAATGAAATATAAATTTATTAAGCCATTTCATTCGCTAGTTAATGAACTAAACAACATGGAAATCAATTAAATTTAAATTATTTAATATTTAATATAATATGTAATATTATTGATAATTTCATATTTTCAGCATATGAATTATTGATGTGTCACTACCTAGGTTAGGTTAAAAACCTAGCCTAAGAACATAGGCCATGTAATCAACCTAAGTAGGCACTTACTTTAAGGACTTACATAGGAAAACATTTGATCAACTTACCACTATTGACCACAAACACACCATTTATGAGGTTTGATCCCTTCACCTCTAGGATGGAAGCAAACACCTTTATCATCAAGCCACCACACTTGTTGTGATAATGTGTTACATTGCATTTTATTTATCAAATATTTCATTTTAAACATTACAAAAATACCAAATGAGATGGTTCCCTCTAATTTCATCGCTAATTATGCACTACATCATTTTATTTTTGAGATGCTTATCAATCTAATTATATTTGAACAAAAACATTTTGGAAATTACAAAAATAAAATGGAAGTAAAAGTTTAAAATTCAACAAAAGAAAAAACAACAAATAAAAATGAAACCCTAAAGAAAGAAAAGAAAAATATTTTTTTTCCATAGGATATAAGGTTTCGATGATTCATCACTTCCATCCCATATTCATGGGGGACTGGAGCTTCTTCCATTTGAATTATGCCAACCCCTTTTCCAGTTTTGTTTGTAAGTATTTTTTCTTTAAAGGATGGAAAATTGAAAGTTAACTAATCAACGATCAACTTCAATTGACTTTTCCCAATTAGAAAGGTAGAAAACCAAACATCATGGTCATGCTTCCATTTAGTTTTAGGGCAAAGAAAAAGAGGATGAGGACCTAGAATTTCCATAGCCCAAACAAGGCTAATGAATTAATTCGTATGTATTAATGACACCAACAATCAGATAGTCCACAAAAGGATGATGTCAATTTGCCAAACATCTTGTGACATTGATGTGCAAATTCTTGGACACTCCTTGGCAAAACCTCAAAACCAACCTAATAGGGCACTCCAACAAAGAATTTTTTTCAAAATCTACATTACAAGGCCTGAAATAGCCATGAATGAAGAAGTTTTTCATGCATAAATAACCAAACCTTAAATTTAGATCACTTGGAAATGTCAGCTGATACATGGTTTGATCGAACATATTCCATTCTTCTTGAATGGAAAGAACATCTGACTTCTTTATGGATTTCTTGAAATCAAAGTTAAAAGCCCATAGTGTTAGTTCATCATTAGCAATTTTCACCCAATTATACCAAACATTGGTGAAAATGTTGAATGGAACTATTGGAACAACAACAATTTCCACAATCTGTTGGTTTTGCTGTTGTTGAATCAGCTAACATATGCTCATAATCAGAGATTATATACTACCATCAACAAAAAATAATCAAAAAATAATTATAATATTTTTTTAAAAGAAAGAAAAAATATGGACATGGAATTACAACGAATAAAATAACCCTATGAAAGAATAAGAAATACATAATCTAAAAAATTGAAAAATACTTAAAAAGGAAATGCAACAACTATATATATACTTGCATAATGAAGTAATGTAAACAAAACCTTTTAAAAAAATGTAATCGCAACCAAAAAAAAATTTAGAATCTACACCTACAAAAAGAAACTTGCAAATAAGAAAACAAAAAAAAAAAATTCAAAAAGTAAAAATGACAAAATTGTAGATTTTATAAAAAAAATATTCTTGCCTAGTTGGAGGATAAAGCAAACCATTTTTTTTTGGCAATTTACAGCACAAACAAAAGCAACATTTCAAAAAATTCTTGATCAAATTTTTGTTCTTAGATATATTTGTTATGAACTTTTCAATATCATAACCTTGGTACTTTTGCCAATCATCAAATGCATTCTTGGCCCAAAGTTCAACATGTTTTGTTGATTCTATGGCTATTTTTATTAACATTATCCAACTTTGTCCCATTTGTTTCAAAAAATTATCACTAGAAGAAAAATAGGGTTTTGCAACCAACTTTTGCGACTATTTTTGTCCAAGGTGACTAGTTTTAGTTGCATGCTACAAAAATTAGTCACCTTGGACAAAAATAATCACATTGGAAACTCACTAATAGTTGTAGTGTGTGGTTTTGTAAAAAACTCACCAACATAAGGGGAATCGTAGTCAAGGACAATAGATGCATCACAATCAAATGTTGTTGCAACAACCTCAAGGATAGGACAAAAGGTTTGACCAACATTAGTACCAACATTAGCAGTAGGGATAAGACAAAAGGTCTAACGAGCAACAATATCAAGGCTAGAACAAAAGGTCTGACCAATAATGACAATGGGACAAGTGGATTGAAAAATAATAAAATCAAGACAACAGGGCTAACCAACAACATTATTAACAAAAGCTTGAACATTAAATAAAGAAATAGACTTAGAAAGCAAGTCGTAATCATGAAGTTCCAAAGAAGCTACAACATCGAAAAAGTCTTCAAATGAAAAAGATCAAAATCAGACAACTACAAATACACATTTGATCCATCATCAAACCACACAATTTTAGGGGTACTACATTTATTGGTAGGATTAAATGTAGAAATAGGAGTACAAGGTCCAATTTTTTTTGAAAACTTCCTTTCCACATGACAGTATTGGTTCAACTAACTAGTAGATAGTTCAAGATTGTATTCACCTGAAACTCCATCAAGGTTATCATCTCTACAACAAATCTTCTTCGAAGCAATTCAACAAAAATTAATCATTAGAAAAAAAAAAGTTGGAGATGAGAAGAACGTTAAAATTTTAATGAAGAAATGTAAGCAATTTAAAAATGATAAAGTAAAAATAAAATGAAGGATTGTAACTTACAATGTGTTGAAAAAAAAGGGAGGATCCATGGCCATGGCCACCGGTTTAAACAATAACAATGCCACACAAAGGAAGAAGAAGATTGATGGCTCATGAAGCTTTGCACAACCTTGGCAACCTCAAAGTGGAAAATAAAGTTGTGTATTGAGAGCAATGTGAAACAAAAACACCAAAAAGAAAGAAGGCATGGGTGATCAAGATCTTTACAAAACCTAGAGAATAAGTTGCCAAAAAATCATTAAAGAAAATTTACAAATCAAATGAAAATGCTTTGAAAGCTTAGATTAGTAAGAAGGAGAGGACAATGAAGATAATGAAGATGCTTTGAAAGCTTGAATCAATAAGAAGGAAAGAACCAAAAAAATAATAAAATTATGAAAGTTTGGATTAGCAAGAAGGATAGGACAACAAATTTATTGAAGATGAACTAAAAGCTTAGATCAACAAGAAGGAAAGGACAATAGATAAAAATAAAAATGTTATTAAAGTTTGGATCACTAAGGAGACTCGAGAGGATAGCAAATTAATGAAGATGTTTTGAAAGCTTAAATTAGTAAGAAAGAGAGGATAACAAAGAAAATGAAGATATGAGCAAGCTTGCATAAGGAAGAAGAAGGAGAAGACGAAGAAAACAAAAATATGCATAGAAAACAAATGGAGACAAAAAGTGATGGTGCAAAAAAAGAGGACAAGATGGATGCGCATAAATAATAGGTATTCAAAAAGGAAAAAAACCTAAAGATAGCCTAAAACTAGCTAAATAACAATTTAAAAAATTCTAAAACTTCATGTCGGGGAAGGTCTTGAAACTAGGACCTTCCCTTATACATCATCTTCTTGTGGATCATTGGTATGTCTCTTGATGGAGTTTTTAAAAAAATCTAAAATCAAATTATTCATAAAATCAAAGTTACAAATGGTCATATCACCATGTTAATTACCTACATTTCCAAATGTTAACCAAAATTCTTTGAGTGAAAAGTAAAAAAACAAGAAACAACATAATAAGAAAATAAAAACAACAATTGATTTACACAATGTTGAATCCAAGAAAAGATATTGTGGTACCTTGGCAAGTTCGGCAATAACTTGCCAAATAATTAATATATTCAAGGAGTTTTTATTAATAATTTAATTTTGATTTTGAAATTTTCAATAGGTACAAAGTAAATATAAGAAAACTACTTCCACCACCAAATGTTTTTAATGGTCTTCCTAGTTGGATTGTCCTCAAGAACTTGTACTATACTAGAGAAGGCTAGGGTTCAAATCTGACCATAAATTTTGAATTCTTAGACATAAGAAGTTTCTTTTGAAAAATCAACAAAATTAAAAATAATTTAATCTATACCAAAGTTGTACCAAAGTACTATGATATTTACACTTTTGCTCATCCCAATATTCAACAAATGTGTACCTTCTATTTGAACATTTTAAAAATGCATATGACACAACATCCATTTGAACACAAATCCCAAAAGATCAATGATCACAAAGGTGTGTGACAAAAAGGGCCTATGAAGAAACTTGTAATCTTTGGAATCAAAACTCTCAAAATTAAAAGCCCTAACAACTTCTTCATATAATCTTCAAAACAATGATGACAATTTTAGATTTGAACTCTAAAGTTTATAAAACAATAAAATAGTGCCACCATATTAACACAAGATTTCATATCTAAATCATCATCCATCATGATAGGGAAACTTTTCAATCAAACCTTAACAAGCTTTTGTGTGAATGCACCTTCTTATGAATTATGATCAATCATTATGGTAGTTATATAAAAAAAGAAGTGCATTTCTTTTAACAATTATTAAAATGTTAAGGACCCTACCATTAGAGACCTTACCATCAAATGTAAAGCCACCTTTAATTGAACTTTTGTTTTGAATTGACTAACTAGTTTGGAAGTCCTTCAAACATTATGATTCTTTTAACAATTGATAAAATGAACTTTTAAACAACTCGAGATAGGAGATTATGGACTTCATTTTACTGAATTCTATAATGAACACCATGAAAAATTATTCAAATTTCAAATGGACTATTGGGTGGAATTTGAAGTCATTGTATTGAACTTATCAAAACATTACCAACCTTGCTATTGATGTTATCAATCATGCATCCAACAAATACATAAATAACCATGAACACACCCCAAATTTTATTTTTTCCTTATTGTGATAAAATCAAAAATCGAATGTTGATTCAATAACATTGTTGATGATCAATTTTGGTGACCTTTTTGCACTATAGCTATACCAATAATGTACTGTATGAATTAAAGAGAAAAGAACCTCACCATTTACAACCAAATTAAAAAATGCTTGAAAGGGTGTTGGAAAAATTACCACCATCTTCTTTAATCACTATACATAAATTAAAATATTGAAATTCATTCCTCCACATATTCCTCCTATGTATTTTAGTTCCTAATTGAATATTATATGAATGTTTCAAAAATATATATATTTACATCTAAGCTTGATTTTTATTTATTTTTTGTTTGTAGAGGTCGATTATGCTTTCTTATTCCACAATATACCACCATCTCTTTAAAAATTTAAAAAATTCCAATTTTGTGCTATTGTACAACATTTAAGGTTCATATTTGTATTTTATGTGTTATTTATTACTTATTGTGAGAGTTTTGAAAATTAAATGTCAACAAACATAATACCAAACTTGCCACCACTATAGTTTGACATTAAATAACGTCCATTAAAAAAAGCCAAAAATCAAAATCAAAACCATTATTGTCCAATACAAGGAGAATCAAACCCCCAAACCTCCACCAAGTTAGTAGCTATCTCAGTGACTAGGCAACAACTAGGTATGCATTGTAAAATATGACTACATCTTTTGTACTTACCATTAATTGTCCAAATTTTGGAATATCAAAAATGGGGTTGTCAAACCTTTTTTATTGGAAAAAAACATCGATAGAAATTGTTGATTGTTGAGTGGTCTAAATAATATTTTGATTTTCTTGTTGAAGTTCAAAATCAGCTCACCTTCAACACACATTTTAGGTTAAAACTACAATCAGATTTGTTTCAAATGGCTCGAATGTTATAATCTACCTTTGATTCAAGTTTTCATCATTTTCATTGCAAATCTTGACCTTTTCTCCATCAATTTTCGAAATTGTTGTTGTTCGTTGGACTACATTTCAATTTAATCCAAGGTTTACTTTGCAACAATCATTAGAAACATTTTTGTTACTCACATGAATCAATTGTGATTAATTTCACAATTCAATTCACATCTATCTAAGCTTTTGGTTTTCTTCAAAAAAAACAACTTAATGATTCTCTGTGTTATCTTCCAATTAATACATGTTAAGTTCAATAGTACATTGATATGCTTTTATGTTTTTTCTATTCCTTTAATTTCAACAACACATTTACTTGAAATAAATTTATCCAAATCCTTGACTAGTATGGGCTTGCAAGCAATTCTGCCAATTCCTTTACATTTTATAAAGCCCTGAAACAAGAACAGTACTAGAATATTAGGCTAGTGCTAAAATAGAGGAGGTATATTACACCTACTCTTTAAGAGCAAGAGGTATCTTTGGCATTTATATGTGTAAGATCCATCTCTCTCTCAACAAGTAGGTGTAAGACTACCACCCCTCCTCAACCTAATAAACTACATATGCTTAAGTTCATGATAACAACATATGCCTTGTGCTTTGGGGATTGCGGTGATTGCGGAAATGCCTCAAGCAGATAATGGACAATCCAGGGAGAAAGGCCTATCTGTGGGGCTCTGAAAAACAGCACTACTTACTGTTAACATAGTCATTGTAGGTTTCTTCTGAGTGCCCTAGGTGATAGAACAACACAAAGGAAGATCAGAAATGCATCCACAAATCTCTGACACTAACAAGGACCATGCACGTATCAATACTTTCAAAACACTTTGCACAAATCACAAACCTGGTGCTTGCCAAACAAAAATCAGTAGAACTCTGCTTAAACCAGAGAATATTACATCCACAGCCTCACACCAGATCCAAATCTCTTTGACTTCTGCTTGGAAGTAAAATGAAGATGAATTTCCCATTAAATCCATCAGCCTCCCAGTATTTAAGCTACCCTGCATTCATTACATATCAGGATTCATTAGAAACCACTCTCTATACAATGGTTGGTCAATTAGAACTCAAAACTGACACACCACATAATACAAGGAAAAAGAGTCAGGAAAGTCATGAGAGTTGCATCAAAATAAATAGAGAATTACCACTAAACTCTACTAAACAAGCATGTCATGGGAATGAAAACAAAGCAGTAAAGAGTTCCCTTCAGATATTTGATGCAGTATTCAACTTACTGCTCAGATGCGGCTTGGATACATGAACACCCTGACTTTTGCACCCTGTCATGATACCCACCAATTTTCTTCAGTCATCTTGACATTAAAAACTCAAATATCTTCACACTCCTTGGTTTATTATAGAAGAAAATTACAAGAAAAAACTTTTCTCTTCAAAAGACTAAATAAGCTCACAAATTGAGATATGGAGAATGCTTTTGAGCTAAAAAACTCTACTACTGAGTGCACAAAAATTGGCAGAATCTGAGATTTGGAACCAAATACTTCTCAAGTTAGCCTGCATATTCTGGCTGAGAACACATGTAAAGTACCTGCAGCTATTCATGTTGAGAATTCCTAAAGGAAAAAAGAATGCTACAATAGAGGGTGAAATGCAATTAAATACCAGGGAAGCAGGAGGTAGATTTTTGCGGAATCTAGCCCGGACCACTCCACTGTTACCATGAGGTCGGGCCACCTTGCCCCAGGTGCATCGGTAGAGTGATCCATTCTTCCTGGTCTTAGCCTTATACACATAAGCCAGCCTCTTTCCTAGATACCAGTTGACTTCTTCAGGTGTATTAACACCTTCGATTTGGAGCAATGATGTTGTTGGATATTGGTTGGATTTCGACCTGCAGAGCCACCAAATCCAAAGATTCAGCAATAAAATCAATGGTACTTGACAGAAACGAAAAGAAAAAAAAACCTGTTTGAAAATGCTGGTGTGTTTGAGAATATTGCTGATCAATAAACAAATCACAATGCATGCAACACACATATACCTCTTGTATCCAAGGATAGTTGCCCGCACATACAACCTGCACAAAACAAGTTGAATAAAGGATTTCAAAAGACCTGGAGAAAGCAGTGCAGATGAACCAATAAAACTAAAGGAAAGATGCCTCCAGTATAGGCATGGTCTTAACAATAAGTGCATGTTTCATATGCCTTTCAAAATGATACACTACCAAAAACCCTAGAGAAGTACCTGACCTAACCACGAGGCAGTTGCAAAAGAGCTACTGCTACAACAAATTCCTGTTCTTTTTTTTTTTTTTTTGGTAGCAGCTTTCATATTATCAGAGGCCGCCTTGTATGAGACAAGGACAGCAATAGGAACCAAAGGGAAAAATATCTGGAATGAAAGACCGACTGGTCGATACCTACGAAGAGGAGCCATATAAAAGTGAGACATCAGTTATCAGCACATAAGAAACCTACTGACAAACGAAGAATCTGCAAATAACAAAGGAAAAGAAAGCCATGTCGCAGAATGAAATAATTACTTACTGCTACAGACCTGCTTCAAATTCCGCAAGATGCCAAAAACAGAGACAACACACTTGAAGAACAGACACGAAATATAAGGCATATAGGTTTCAAAGGGAAGAAAAACACATATACGAAGCAGAAAACCAAAATAACTTGCAGAAACAAATAGACAGGGAGACCGAGAGAGTTAGGGAAACAGATGCAAGAGAAAGGACTGATGCGTGAAGGTTGTTACCTGACGCGCTCTCCTTTGTTGGCCACCATGACTGCGTGAATGGAAGAAGCAGAAGCTCTTGGAACACCAAACTGTGCTGCCGTCGTCTCTCCTCTTGTCTTCTCTTAGAGGCGCTCTCCGTTGGTTTACTGCGACGCAAAAGACAGCGCGCACCGCAGGCGCTGGATTTAGGGTTTCCGCGAGCTCCAATGGGGAACCTTTGATAACCACCAAAAGAACGGTCTCTTCGTCTCCTGGGAACTTTGGGAACTTTTGCAAAACTTCCTTGAATTTATCTTCCTTGTTACTTGTAATACCCCATTTTCCTTGGCAGGCTTCCACACTACCAAATTATTATTTTTTTCAGAAATTTTGAAATTTCAAAAAAAAAATAATTGAAGGAAAATATTGAATCTTAAAGAATATTTTATTTGTCAAAATGAGAATTCCAAACTTAATTAATTATTTCACAAACATGTGTCAAAGCTACCAAGGTACTACAATAATCCCAACATAAGTTTGCATATATATATATACCAATATAGTTCATGATGTTTTGGAAATTTAATTGCATTTGGGGTTTATTATATTGGGATTGTTATGGTTTAAGTCTAAATGAAATATTGATTACATGTGTTATTATGAAATCATCATAACATGAATTTTATGTTTGTTGCATGACATTTGTATATGTGTAATTTTAATTGTTTGATATTGATTAAATTAGTAATCGTATGGTGTCATTTAATATTTTTTAAAATTATTGGTGTATTTGAATTGTATGTTGTGCAATGTGGACTAGGAGCGAGTGCATATATTTTGATTAAAGTCTAATGATTTATTTTTAAAATAAAAAATGTGTTAAAGGTTATTGATAAATGTGTATTTAACATAACCTTAAACTTGGACATGTGACATGAAATAACTTGAACCCTATTCACATTTTGTATGTTCCAAACTAATCTCCTACTAATCACAACCCATTAAACTAACCCAATTTGACTTAACTAGATACATAACTAAAAACTTTTCACATGTGTCATGCACTACCATGTCAACACTTTCAATCATCATTGTCCACATGCATAAAGCAAATGACATAAAATCACATTAAATGATGCATCATATCCAAACCACCCCCTTCCCCCCTATCTAGAAACTAAAGTCCTTTTAAACCATATAATAATGTAAAAGCTATGTAAATCCATCAAGAATGAACATTTTAATTCTAAGGTGAGATGACATGTAAGTTGGGTGCAAATGTCAACCCCATCATTAGTCATGTAACTGCAATCCCCCTAATCTCTAACCCAATGTGAATCATTATAGAAGAAAATTTAAGATAATAATTAAATTTAATTTTAAAAATAAGTTTCTTGGCATGGAAGGTAAAAACATTTTCCAACTAATACTTCACCCAAAGGTGATATAAGACATCCCATATGCCAATCTCTAGAACATTGGTCACATGTCAATATAATGGTTACACTTATAGATTGCTCAGACAACATACAACATAGTCCAACAAAAACAATAACCAGAGATGAATCATTCCATTTTCAATTTTTGTAACAATTCAAAAAGGTCGCAAAAGGCTTCGTTCACAAACCAAAAATATACATTTTAATGGACTTTCCATGTACACTAAGAATGTCATTACATATGTGTATTCACTAATGCATAGGTTGTTTTTTATTACCAATATGACACATTTTGCACCCATACCTATATATGTGTTTCAAATGTAATATCTTGAAACAAAACATTTCCATATACATACAAAGGAGTATTGCACAAAAAATGGGTTAGATTGGCATCATTTTGTACAAATCCATCTATGAGTTTTAGGCTTTAGAAGCATGTAAATGAAGATAATCTTAAGTGATATGCATGCATTGTGCCATGGAAAAACAATGTTTCACATGCCTTTTGACACCAACATAAATAATTGATTATTTTACCATTGTCATTCTTGTGTTGCTTGTTGAGAATAACTAATAAATGGCATTACATGATACACATCAATTCATGATTATGGAAATTTGTGATAATGTCCCCAATTTAATCATTTGCCTATGTAGTTGTAATATTACAAATTAATACATGAGAATTTAATCCATGAGAATTAAATGGAATCAAGAAATTAAAAACATTAATTCTAAGTTAAAACATGTTCAACATGTAGGTGCATGTTTTTAATTCAAGACATTGCATTGATATTATGAAATAAATATTTTAAATTGATGTAATTTCACACATGAAAATCATTTAATTAAAAATAATAAAAATTATGTCCCAAGTCAAAATATTAAAAATTAAAATAATTGTTAAAGGGATCAAAAGATAGGTTAGACATTAACAAATAGTAGCTTAGTTACTGATTATTATTTTTGAATTGGGGTTTTGGCAAAAAGTTTTGGAACATTTTTCTCATCCTTATTCATGGGTATGATTTTTTGAAATGAAAATTTGGAGAGCTTGAACAGAATCGTATATATTTTTGTATTTTTTTGGATTTTAGATGCAAAATTTGAAAAGTTTACATGAAGGATTGTTGTGAAATTTATAAATACAAATGAAATTCATATTGCAATTATAAATACTAACAAGAACAATACTTGTCTGTATTCATTATAAATGTGTGGTCAATTTGCATGTATATTTGTAGCTATAAAAACTTTTATAAAATTTTCAAAGAATATGAAACAAAAAATATTGGACAACATATTGTAATCAACTTCCATGAATTTTTTTCAACATGTACTAAATGAACTTGAATCTTTTTACATTTTGTCTTACATAAATTATAGGTAGGTTATAGGTAGGTTAGCCTATGTAGGTAGAAGATACTTACTAGGTCAATGTGTATACTTATCTAGTAAGCCATGTATGCCTATATGTTATTTAGTAGGCTATGTAGGTACTTATAAGCCTATTTATAGACTTAGCATATTAGGTAGGTTTAGGCTTAGGTTACCTACCTAGTAGGCTTGGTGGCCTAGACTAGATTAGTTACATACTTAACATAGGCCTAAATATCTTAAGTTAGGCTACATATTGAGTAGGCCTAAATGGTTTAAATTAGGCTACCTATTTAATAGGCCTAGGTGGCTTATGTTATGTAGCTATTAAGTAGATCTCGATAGCCTATGATAAGCTACCTATATATAGTATGCCTAGGCTAGTAGGTTACTTACATGGTTAATAGGTCTACTTAATAAGCCTAAGTCACCTATGATACCTACTTAAAAGGCTTATATTACCTAGTAGGTTATTTAATAGTCTTAGGTTATGTCTTAGGTAGCCTACAAGGTAGGTTTAGACTAGGTTACCTAGTTCGGTTACGAGCTAGGTTATTACCTAACAAATAACCTACTAACCTATTAATTATGATAGGCTAAATAGGCAATACAGCCCTACCCTAACCTACTAATTATGTGAGGTTAGGCAGGTAGCCTAGGTTTAACAAGTAGGCTAAATCATCAAATGAATATGGTTCATTTGACTAACGGTCAAATTAAGACGATCAATTTGACTAAACATTATCCATTCAATATGGCCAATTTGATGGATGTTTGTCCATCTCAACAAGATCTTCAACTTGAGACTTGGTAAAAAATGTCACTTTAATCAAATGTAACATGTCTTTTCATGCCCCAAACCTTTAATCAAAATGTACATACCCCTTGGTCAATGTGGAAACTTCAATCAAGTTAGCTTTTTGAAAAATTGTGATTTCTTGTAGTGTTTCCAAGTGATGTTGTGACCCTAGGTATTGATTCCATTCAACATTGGCAACATTCTTTTATGTCGTTGAATAGTACCCATGTAATTTTTCCAACTCATGCAACTTACTAATCAATACCCATATTGAAATTACATCCCATGGTCCTCCATTGAGTGATCACGAAACATATTCAATTGACGTCAATGGTTGCAAACCATACACCAATTGGTATATGTATATCATGTTGCAACATTGTATAATGTTTAGTATGAAAGTAACACCATCTTGACATGTGTTTGTCCCAATATGTCTTGTTTTCATTAACAAGTTTTGTTGATAAGGCCTTTATCATATTGTTATTAAATTATGGCTATCCATTTTTTTTCAAGTAGTATGTTGTAGAACTAGCATGTTTCAACAAGAAGTGATATGTTAACTATTTGATTACATCATTAATAAAATTCACTCCTTGATCTATAACCAATTTTAGTGGACATCCAAACTTAATCATAATGCATAGATGAATCTTGTAGTCATTACAACAATGTTCGTGCATAATGTCTATGTTTCCACCCATTTTGTGTGATAATCAATAGCCATTAATATATATTTGTCACCCAAAAATCTACGGGATAGTTTAATTGGCCCCATGAAATCCAACCCCCATTACATGAATGGTTCTTTGATAAAGTAGTTGCCAACTTTGCCAAACTCATATTTTTCAAACCACCTATTCGTTGGTACAAATCACAATTGCAATAATATTTCATCACATCCTTGCACAATGTAACCCACCATTATCCTACATATAAAATCTTTTTAAATGTGATGTCCATTATAAAATGACCACGTGCTACACCTTCAATATCTTTTTGATCAAACATCTTTGCATGTGGTTATTATGTATCATCACTACTAAAAATCAACCAAAATGTAACCACTCCATTTGTGATTGTGTGTGACTTGTAGTCATTTGTGATTAGGTTTGTGAGTATTTGCAACTATAAGATCGTATTTCAACTATTTTGGTCATATTGGTTGGATTTTTAATTTTAATTTTTATCCATGAATAAGCTTAGAAGTTGCATTAGTAACCAAATTACTCACACCATAAAGATATTCTACGATGATTTAGGGGTATATTTGAATGTATGTATTAAAGCTATATTATATATATATTATATATCATAATATATATTTGTACATATATTAATTATGCATGTGTATGTATATTGTTCCTATATTGAATCTGAAAATTAATATTTGAACTTTGAAAATTGTTATTTCAATTTTGAAAAAAAAAAATGAATATGAGAATTGATATATCAATTTAAAAAATTGTTATTCCAATCCTACAAATTGTTATTTAAACATAAAATAGATATTTTAATTCTAGAATTGTGATATGAATCCAAAATTTTCTATTTGAGTCTTGAAAAATTATATTTGAATTTCAAATTTTTTATTTGAAACTGAAAATTGATTTTCCAATTCTGAATTTTTAAATTTAAATTCAAAAAACTTATTTGATTTGAAAATTGAGAAGTGAGTTTTGAATTATTATTTTTGAATTTAAAAATTAATATTTCAAGTCATAAAATTATTAGTTGAATTTAAAAATGGATATTTGAATATTGAATATTGTTATTTGATTCTAAAAATTGACAATAAGAGCTATAACAAGTGAGATAGTATGAAAAATAATAATGAAAAAATATATAGTCTAAACTAGCCATTAGTTACCATAATAGTTTAATTTTTTAAGAAAAATTTTGATTGTTATAAAATTTTAACATTTATCATAATAAACTATAAAAATTTAATCAATCCATGTTATATTGTAATATAATGACATGATTTATTGTTTACATTTATTATATTATTATTTTATATTATAATTAATATTAACTATAACAAATGAAATAATAATAGGTATGGGTCCTTCTTGGCAATTGCATTAAACTTGCGAAAATTGACACAAAATTTGTAATTTGTAATTATGTCTTGGAACCACCATGATGGGTGATAACTAGGGTCACCTCCTCAACAAGTTCTATGAATCTTGTAGTTAATAGCTTGTCAATGTCATGTTTCATTCTTACTACATAATTTGGGTTCATGTAATATTTGGCTTGATGTGTTGGTGGTATGGTAGTGTCAAGCTTAATCTTGTGTTGTGCTAATTTTGGTGCCATGCCCTCCAAATCCTTGTAGATCCATTCAAATGTGTCTTTGAATTCCTTCAATAACTATTCCAAAACACCAATTTGCTACAGAATCAATTTTGCATTGACCTTAACATAATGAAACTATCCATTGTTCCCAAGTTTGGTTTAACCAACTATTGCTCATTAGTTAAAGTCCAATTGGCAACCTGTAGGTTTTGAAATTTCAAATGTATTAAGGTTTCATCCACCTATATGTGATTCAATGTATGATACATTTTTGGATACATTATATCTTCTTATGAAATCATGGAATTAACTTTTATGCATTTATCCCTTAAGTCATTTCTTACAACTTCTTCAAATCAATTGTCAACTTACAAATTGCATCTATATTAAACATAACTATTGATTCTTTAAACAAGATTATGGTTCCAATAAATAATAGTTTTGGTTGTGTTATAAACATCATGTCCTTTTCATCATCTATGATGCCTTGCTGAAAATCATAGCACATAAATACCTTTGGTCGTTTGGTGTCACTACTTAAATCACTGCTAGAAAAACTGGTTTTTTTTAACTAGCAAATATAGTAAAAAACTACCCAATTTGAACAAGGGTAAAAAAGACCACTCCATCATTTTGGACAAGTCGATTTCGACATGTCCAATATTGTGATTGGGATGGTTTTTTTTACTAGTATAGTAAGACCATTTGATTAGTCATTTTGATTGGTCAAATTTTGGCTTGTGTATAAAAAAATTTGAGGTAGGTAGGTTGTAAAAAGGTAGGTAGGCAAGCATGTAAGTAGGTAGGTTGTAAAAAGGTAAGTAGGCAAGTAGGTAGGTAGTTAGTAAAAAGGTAGGCAAATAGTTATGTAAGTCATAAAAAGGCAAGCATGTAGGTAGGTAGGTCGTAAAAAGGTAGGTAGGTAGGTGGTAGCCTAACGTAGCCTAGCCTACCTTATCGTATTTGGCCTACTTAACTTAATTTAATATATCCTACTTAGCCTACCCTACCTACTTTAACTTCTTAAGCATGTACATAGGTTATAATGTTAAAAATTGAACCTTTAACCTCCTCAATGGTAAATCAAGTCTTTAACCAATAGAGCACAACATCACAAGGCGTTCAACTTTTGTCAATTTTTTTATTTCACATGTTTATTTTGACACATCATTACAAGACTATGAAATATGAAGGTAGGTAGGTTGTAGGAGATATGTGGGTGGGTGGGTGCGTAGGTGTGTAATATGTAGGTAGGTAGTACATGTATGTAAGTAGGCATGTGTGGGTAAGTAGGTAGGTTGTACATCCATGTAGGTGCATGAATGGGTAGTTAGGTAGTTAATATGTAGGTAGGTTATAGGTGGGTGGATAGGTAGGTAGGTAGTACATATAAGTAGGTGCATGGGTGGGTGGTTAGGTAGGTAGGTAGTTAATATGTAAGTAGGTTAAAAGTGGGTGGATAAGTAGGTAGGTAATACATCTAAGTGGGTGGGTAGGTACTTAATACATAGGTAGGTTATAGGGGGGGATAGGCACGTAAGTAAGTAGGTAGGTAGGTAGGTAGGTAGTATGTAGGTAGGTAAGTGGGTGAGTGGGTAGGTAGGTATTGTATCTAGGTATGTGGGTGGGTTGGTAGGTAGGTAGGTATATAATCTTGCATAAGATGTCCCATTTGATTAAAAAACAATTGTTATTTTGACTAATGATATCAATTTTTTATGTTCAATTTGACTAGATGTTTCATTTGATTAAAACCCATTGACCATTTTGACTAGGATTGTCTAACTCGACTACATATATTGGTCAAATAAATCACTTTAGTCAAGTTGATTGGTAAAAAAATACATGTTTTGGGCCTGTAATCAAAATGAACATGTCCATTAATAAAAAAAATCAGTTAATCAACTTGAACCATTTGAAAATTTGATTTTTTTAGGAATAAATGTTTGGTTATTGCAATGGTTTTGATAATATTGTTACCTTATATGGTGACCAAATTATTATCCCAATAGTGATGATAATTTGCATCTCTTTTACCTAACAATAAAATAAAATAATTATAGTATTATGTACATTGTTTTGCATCATTGTGAAAGTCATTACACATAATATCCCATGCACCAATATTTTCATATTGCGAATTAAGCCTATTGGTTTAATCAATGTTTGGTTAGTCCCTATTAGAATGCAAGGAGTTAACTTAGGCTTTGGCAATCTTGACTTACTTCACAATTATTTGATTCGTGATAATGTTTAGACTTAACCCCCTATCCATAAGTACATCATCCGTGTTACATTAGAGGCTATTTGCACTTGGATCATGACCATGTGATTATAAACAATTATTGTGGCAATACATGTTGCCATTATTGTTCTAACCATTTTAGGATTAATAATTTCATGAACAAATTTTGTTGATATTACAGGCTTCACTAGTTTCATTTTCTATCACATATATTTCTTCAAATTGGTTGTAATCCTCACACTTTTTTGCACTCTTGGGAGCATGAGATGTGACCCCTGGGCTTCCCTTTTGGCCCGCAACCTTGTAATCCCTTGCCTTGGTCGCAAGCCCAAGGCTAGGGTTACGATAATATTTTTGATCAATCATCATCAACTAGGTTAGAGGTTTAATAATATTGTTGAATTTTTTAACAAAATTTTGATAATAATTATGCAAGCCCATAATGGCTTATTATTGGCCAACATTTGATGGTTAGAGAACCTATAAAATGACCTCAAATTTGGCCTTTTGAACCTACAATCTACCAAGATAAATCATGGGATCAAGTTACTCCACTTGAGTTTTTAAAAATTGGCATTTGCTTGGATGCAACTAAAAATTATGTTGCTTAAATCTTTCAATCACCTTTTGTAAGTGTTGTATACGTTCCCTTGGAATTGAACTAAAAATTATATATAATATCATCAATATGTAACACTTGACAAAATTGAAACTTGCTAGCACTCAATCCATGACTATTTGAATACAATAGAACACACGGGGTTTATCATTTGATTGTTTAACATTTGACCCAACATGTGCAACAAAACATGGTTAATGTACACAATGTTGATTAGAATTTGTTCAAAAGAAAAAATGTATGTACTTTTTGCATTATTTGATAAAAAACTCCAAGTTGATTTGGTTGTTGAAAAACAAATGGTTTAATTTAGAGCATATGCATAATATCAACTAACAATTGCTTGTCTTAAACCTAATTGTGTAGAATTTTTAAATTTTCAGTCATTTAATACATTTTTATGTTTATATTATTGAAATGTTTTAGTTAATCCAAACATTAATATTTCATATTTTGTTTCAATGAAGCCAATTTTTTAAAAAATAAACATGAAAAATTCACAATGTTTTATCAAAGAAATTAAAAAAATTGTTTTATGTTAATGAACAAGGAACAATGGTAACAATGTATCTTTATCAAGAACAAGTAATATAACAAATGTTGGTGCAAAATTTATTGTAGCATTTTTGAAGGAAAATAAACATGAGAAGCAAATTTGATTGTAATATAAACCATACAAAATGTAGATTTTTTTTTCTTTCCATGTTAGAAGAAAATTAAAAAGAAATGCATTCAAATTGCCCCTCTATAATAATTGGAGGCTTTAAGATAAACATGTAATGAAAACATCACAATTAAATTGTAGGGTTGATGGCTCATTGGTATAATTGCTTTTAAGACCCTAGGACCATAAAAGATCCTAGGTTGAAGCCCAATGGAATGTAGTTGAAACTCTTATAAACCTTTTGCCAATGAACTTGACTTGAAGGTGCCAATGATTTGTGAAGTTGGGTTTGCTATTGTGCTTAAAAAATAAAAAATAAAATCACAACCATATTATTCACAAACCATATTTAACAAATATGATTTTAAACTTACTTTTACAACAACTTCAATGATTATGATACACAAATAAATCATATATGGAATGTATTTACACAATAGTGTCAATATGGAATAACAAAAGTTTATTGGATGAATCATAAACTGATATATATTACATTCATATTATCCAATTATGTTCCTTGATTTGTGATAATGATAAAGGAAAATTGTAATACGACAAAAGATTGATTTATGTGCGATATTTAATATTTGATAGTATTTTAAATTATTTATATTATAAAATATTATAAAATGATTTTTTAATAAAAATATAGAATTGTTTCCCAAAAAACATTTAATGTTTTTGATAGATCACAACAAAAACAAATATTTCTAAACCTTGTGATGGATTGTAACAACAACAATTATTACATAATACAAAATCCCAATGTAAAAACCTTTTACAAATGATGACAAATAATCAAAACTAACAAATATGTGGCAAAAAAATTTCAAATTGAAATTTAAAAAAATTGTATATTTTAATCATGATAATAAAAAAATCATGGACATAATGTCATGTCTCACATCACATATGACCAATGTCACATGTCACTTCATGTATTTGTTCCACAAAGGCAAGGCATACATGTTGATTTCATACTTTCACTATTACAAAATGTGGGAGCAATTCACTAGTCCCTATTCAATGGACCAATGATTCCACCAAATCGTCAATAGGTCTTATTTAGTGGGACCAATGAATTCACTCAAAATCTAGTGAAAGCACTCACAAAATAAGGACACATTTTGTTGTAGTGAAGGCATGAATCAACATGTATGCCATCAACATGTGATGGGTGGGGGTCATGAGAAATCCTTTAACAACATGTGATGGGGATGATGATGAGAAATTCTTTGTGGATTTTACATGAGTAGAAAATGAGTTCAGAAGCAATTTTACAAAAAGCAGGAGGAGTTGAAATGAAGGGGAAGAAGGTGATAAAAGAGGGGGGAAATTGGGCATGTGGTGGTCCTCTGCCTGACCCCACCCACAGCTTCAAATAGTGATGAAGATTATGGGGTTGATAACTTCCCTTGACCTAACCCAAAAAAAAAAGAAAAAAAAAAGCATTGGGTGGTGGATACCATAGCCTAAGGTCAGCTTCTATGTTGAGAAAGCCAATAATTGATTTAAATAAAAATAAATTGATTTTTTTTTTGAAAATTTAATTTTTTTGGTTATCTAGATTGGTCTACTACTACCACCATGTAGGTCATATGAAATTACCCCTAAAATTTAAATTTAAAAATTAAAATAAATAAATTATTAAATTATATATATATATATATATATAAAACCAGATTCCAAACCCCACTCACACATTCATGTTGCAGGGGTTGGTTGGTTTATCCTTTTGAGAAAGAAAAGGGAGGTAGCATGATGCATGTTATCCAGTTACAATTTTTTTGCATTTTGGGCCCACCCATAAACCCACCAAAAAAAGAAAAGAAAAAGAAAAGAAAATAAAAGAAGAAACCACCCATTTTGGAGATTGAATTTTAGCAGGAAAGGGGGAAAAAAAAAAGAAAAAGAAAAAGAAGAAACCACCCATTTTGCAGATTGAATTTCAGCAGGAAGGGGGGAAAAAAAAAAGAAGAAAAAGAAAAAAACAAGGGACTAAACTAACTAGTTCTCTCACCTAAATTTTGGTCCTCACAAGAGTTTCACACCCCCAGTTTTGGATTTTGCCTTCACCTGCAGGCATCTTCATGCTTGCTCATATTCTTCATTAAATCAAAAGTCTTGTCAGATTAAAAATCCTGCAAAGCTTGTGAACTGATACCTAGTTTCGCTCATGTTATAGCTATAGACTCAAATTGGGGATGAAACAGGGATTACATGTTGAAACTAGGGACCAAAGACAGGGTGAATTTAAGGCTAATTAGATTAGTATGTAAAAATCTTTGTGAACTGATGATACCCCCAGTATCATCCAGTTTTTCTCAGATAACAGGTGCACAGTCAAATTGGGGATGAAACAGGGATTACAGGGTCAAACTAGGGAACGATAATTCGGTTATTTCTCCAAAATCTTGTGAACTTGATAGGAACCCTGTTTCGCTCACATTACAGCTACACACTCAAATTGGGGATGAAACAGGGATTACAGGGTCAAACTAGGGCCCAAAGACAGGGCGGATTCTAAGGATAATTCTGTTATTCTCCCAAAATCTTTGTGAACTTGATAAGTACCCAGTTTTGCTGGTGTTACAGCTACACACTCAAATTGAGGATGAAACAGGGATTATCAGGTCAAACTAGGGACCAAAGACAGGATGACGTAAGGATAATTCTCTAAATTTTGCAAAATCTTGTGAACTTGATAGGTACCCCAGTTTTGCTCACGTACAGCTACACACACAAATTGGGGATGAAACAGGGATTATAGGGTCAAACTAGGGCCCAAAAGACAGGGCGACCTAAGGATAATTCTATTATCTTCTTCGGGTGGGTGCGGATTTATTTTGGTTTTTTTGATTTTGTGTTTTTTGTTTTCTTCCTTGGAGTGATTTGCGAGAGTTTTCTGTTGGAAATCGTTTCTGAACAGATTGTATTTTCCAGTTTGTTTTCCCCGCAAGAATCTGTTTTAGTTTTCGGAGGATTTTATTGCGCAAAAAAAACAGGGAAAACAAATTCTCCTTCTTGTTGTGACGGAAGCTTTACTTACCACCCACACAGTTCCATGTGGTTGTAGAGAGAGAGAGAGAGAGAGAGAGAGAGAGAGGAGGGGATGATGATGATGATGAGGAAGAAGAAGAACCCATTCAGGGAACTCAGCAAGATCTTGTTGCAAAGGACTAATTGCAGTAGTCCGGTACTGATGAGCTCTGGATTGAGCTTACATCTTCTTCTGTAGTCACCACCAGTCCTTGAGAGTCGAGTCGAGCAAGCTGCAAAAGAAAAGCTTTCTTTGCAGTAGTGACCCATTTGTCAAGGCTTATTAGAGCAGCTTAAAAGGGCTTGGCTGGCTGGCTGGCTGGGAAATGAATTCACCATCTTTGGGTTCACAACGTCGTCAGCTCTTCATCCTCTGTTTTCTTCTTTGTCTTGAGAGACGTTTTGCGACAAATTTGAGTGCAATTCCGTGACTGAAGGAAAGAGGAAAGAGGAGAGGAGAGGAGAAGGAGGGAGGAGGAAGAAGAAGAGGTCGAGAAGGCGAAGGAGGAGAGTAAAAGAACTCGAATGGCGCCGCGTGCGGGACGAGCAAAGGCGCACAAGTCCAAAGGCGAGAAGAAAAAGAAGGAGGAGAAGAGTAAAAGAATTCTCGACTTCTTCTCCAAATTTTCTCCAATTATTTATTGATTTATTTTTCTTTATTTTTGGTGTTTGGGTGTCTTCAACCAACTTCTTCTCTTCCAAACTTCTCCTCCAATTTTCTCCAATTTTATTTATTTATGTATTTATTCGTCTTGACCAATTTCTCCAACTTCTCCAAAAAAA
>Ga0116229_10001917_pt1 | contig 33292 bp, 21 predicted proteins | sample S1TSphgellanicum_3_FD_87313 | JGI IMG/M metagenome (GOLD analysis project Ga0116229, IMG submission 87313) | Host-associated microbial communities from peat moss isolated from Minnesota, USA - S1T2_Fc - Sphagnum magellanicum MG | ecosystem: Host-associated > Plants > Peat moss > Unclassified...
AAGTCTTTGAACCAAAGCTTATAACACCTTGATAAAGAAGTCGTCGATCAAAGAAGGGACAAGCCCCATCCATGCATTCCCCTAATTCTTTCATCTTTTGACGTCCTAATGAACAAGGCCCTATGCATTCCTGGAATTCTTGGTTTTCGGATGTTCTTTGTCTTTGTAGCAAACAGCCTACCCTTGCCCAGATTGGGATTATATTCCACATATGGGTTTTTTTTTTTCTTCCTTTTTTTTCAATTCTTGCCCCTTGGATAAATATTGAAATGTTAAAGGACTTTTTTTTTGGAAAACTTGACTTTATTGACCCAACAAAAAATTAATGCTATGAGGCGCATATTTACTTGACCTTTTGAAAAGAAAAACCCTTATATTGGTTCTTCAAAATTGGAAATTGAAGTTACTTAAGTTATTGCTTGTGGTTGCTTGACCACATTTACCCTCGTAGTCATGTTATAGGTTGGCTATGTGACAGTTTTGTGAAATAGAAGTGAGTTGACAAACGTTATTGTGACTTTTAGAGTTGAGTCCTTAGTTGGAATATTCAATCATTCGATGATGAACTCCCTTTGCAAATTACGTTATCACATAAGTGGCCAAGAGTGGCACCATGACCTAGTGAGGTTCAAGTCTGTGGTCAAGTCTATTAGACTTCAGTTTCATTCCATTTGGTGGTGCTCCTCCATAGTGGTAGGTAATTCTTAGAGCATCGCCAGCTGTGCTTCAGTATGTGACCCTCAAAAACCATTTTTCACCTCCAAGTTTAGTTATTTACTTTTTAGCAACCCCACTCAAAAAACTGAAACTGGGACAGCAAATAGGTTGGGGCCTATTAATAGCAAACCATCTGGACTAATCATTATGATTGGCCAATCAGAAACAATGAGCAGTAGTAAGATCATATTCACTAGTGTGGCCAGATCCGTTGGCCCAAGTGTTACCACGTTCTCAACTGATTTTTCCTTCCAAAACCTGGTTTTTTGGAATTTATGTGAATTTTCAGCAGCAGAAATCATTTTTAAAACAAAATATCTCCCACATTCTGAATCCAAATCTTACCAAATAAATTCCATTAAATCCTGCTCATCAAGATCTTTCCAACAACACCAAAGGCACATTCCCATTCCTCTGAAATTTTCAGCTGCGATTTAATCTAATTTTCAGTGAAGAAATCATTCCATATTCAAGAACTTTTGCACCGCAAGTCCAAACGTCATGGAACCAAGCCCATGCACCCCTCCTCATCGAGGAACTTTCCAAAGACACCAAGAACACAATCTGAAGCATCCCAGTTTGGTGGATCTCATAACTACAAAACAAAACAAAGCAAACTACCTTCCTTCATAGATAGATTACACTCTTTTCTGCATGTGCACAGTGTTGCTGCGCCTTTTATCAGCCACTGCAAACTGTGCAATTACACTGAGCCACAACAATTTTCTGAGCCTAACACCAATATATATTGACTTTTCTTCATCCATTGTTACTGTACAAGATCACATACTGAGCACCGCTGGAGATGCTCTTAGTTAGTTTGTCATTGCTATTGCTATATGGGTAATAAAGATCTTTACCCATAGGTGGTACCAATAGAAATTGGACATCCAAAATTACTAGGTAGTTTGACCCACTGGTTTGATTTATGATGGTTTAATAATTTGTATTGTAGCTTGGTTTTTCCACTAGAAAGCTTCTTACTGTTTATTATCCAATTGACATATTGAATCTAAATATATACTTAAATTATTACTTATGCATGACACTACTTATGATCGATTTATATAACTTATTAATCTTTCATTTTAGAGACACAACAAACCTCAAAGAAAATGAGCGAATTATGTGAACTTGGTGGTAATCGATCAACTTCTAGTTACTAGACCCCCCATTGATGATTTAAGAGTGCCTCCAACAGAACATGTACAAGGCTTTTTCTTCTACATTACTCCATTCTTGTAAACAAACTAGAAAGTTGCAATTCAATACCGCATGCCTTGTTAGATTCTCTTCAGCAACCCATATTACAAAGCAATTCAACTGTGATGTAGCTTGACAACTTCACTTTGTATAATAGATACCTCTAGTACATTGTGTGTGTGTGGGTGTGTGTGTGGGTGTATCAATATTCTGTATCACATTGCATTAGCAATATGGGATCAAATAATTAAATTATTATTATTATTTTTTTAATGCATCACGTGATAATCTTACATAGAACATGAATAATTACACCTGCTGAACATTCTTCACAATATAAGAGGGACCATTGTGGCATTGCAAGTTTTGGTGGAAGAAAAGAACATCAGATCGTCAAAGCACTGGGCCATACTACAGAGAAATCTCCATACTCACAATTAAGAAAGCCAAGACAGGTGACAAACTCTTCCTTGTAAGTCCAAGAAAAACATAGAAATGGTTCAATCTGTGGGGCTTACGACATTGTACAATAGAGTAGTGGCGAGCACTCAGAGCAAGTGGGCAATTAAAAACCCACCTATTTGTTACAAACCAGAAAAGAAGACGTCTGTCTACAGAATTTGTGAATTCTGAGAGGTTTATGAGCGGCAGTGAAATGCTTTTCCCGTTGGCATTCCCCAACCCTGAAGCATTGCACAATGCAAAGAAAATTCTGACTTCTAATACCCATAAAATATGTGAGAATGTACAAACCGTAGCTATTCAGAGAAGAGGGAAATGGTCCTTAAAGCACAACTTCCACCTTCATCTGTCTCAATAAGAGGTAACCCTAACCATACATCTTAAAAGTTAAAGAATATGTTGTGATGCCCTATCAGGCTATATAACCACTTCCAAGGTGATCCATAATTTGTCAGCCACATGCCACAAAGAGTGCTGGCCCAGAGTAGTCTCACCCCATGGCATATTTCTGTGTCCAATTCCGAGATGTGGCTTCATATTTGGCCCTGTCACTCTTGTACATGTGAGCAATTTCTGGCACAAGTGGGTCATCTGGGTTGGGATCAGTCAAAAGTGAGCATATTGATAGCAAGACCTGCCGCCACCCACAACCACTCTTTGTTACTTTCCACATTTTCACAAAAGGCAGGATTAGTGCTGAACCAGTCTGTGAAACAAAATTACTGCCACATTGCTAGCATCTGTGAATAGTGATTTTGATATCAGGTTACAAAACAGTGACTTTTAATAACTCAATCAACACTACAGTGAAATCCAAAGGATCAAACATGAGTACTTGAATTAGTAAGGAGGTCTGCAATTCGGGTTCCTCATTCATTGTAATAATACCCTTCGCTTCCTGTGAGATAACTACCAAGACTTTGACCCTCTGAATGAAGAGGGAAGAACAAGGCTCTCTCAGTGGTAGGGCATGAACTCCTTGTTATGGGCATATCTCCAATGCACCCAAACTGGCTATTGCCATTTGCACTTCATTATGGAACTGAATGGTAATGATAATGGGAAACATCCTTTGGAACAAGCATGAGGGTGCAGACAGACAAACCTTGGAAATGGTCAGTGCAGGACTCCATTGTTCCTTGAGAATGTCCAAGCAAATACTCCCATTGCTATTGATGTTGGGATGAAACACCTTTGTTCTAAATGCAACCTGCACAGTTTGGAGGCAAAAACAAAGACTTCTCCATTAAATATAGGGTCTTTTCTCAACTGAACCAAGCCAGCAAGACATGCGCGATCTCACCCAATTCTTCCACACACTGCTATCTGCAGCCTGAACATAGATAATTTAAAAATCTGGCATAGTGGTTTTTCTTTGCATACATTACCTTCACCATGCAAACTACCATAAAGAAAAATAAAATCATGGCTGCTGTAAATTTCACCTACACAAGAGGTTTGCTGCAAATAAGACACATCCCAAAAGAAAATGACTTCAAATTTGCACATTTCATATACAGTACTATAAGATATGCTAACCAGCTGGACCTCACAAGATGTTTGGATTTGCCAGAATCCACTCTTGGAAAAAATAATAATCCTTCCAGAACTAAAGGACGCACCTTAGGGGGCTTAAAAGGGTAGTCAGGGGGGAAGTGAATTGTAACCAAAAATACACCTCCAGCATATGGGCTATCAGGAGGACCGATAATTGTAGCCTGCCAATGAAACATGTCCTCTGCCACAGGTCCTGTTACACACACCAAACAAATACAAGAAAGTGAATTCAGCACTGAAAACACTCACATAACACAAAAAGGATCCTGAGCCAGGGTTGATCAAATGTGATCCATTTGGTTCCTTCCTCATTAAACTGCAACTCCCCTTCCATGTGACCCATTTGCATCACACACGAGGCACTTTTTAAGATCACTCTGCACATGTTCACAGAGATGAAGTAATACAAGTTACACCATCTGCATACTACCTGTGTCGAGGTGAATCATCACATCATATTTGCATTGAAGAAGAAATTCAAAAACAGCAATTGCAAATGCAATTTAACATGGCGATCAATTTGGTATAGCAAGAGCATCATGAGGGCAGAATTAGCCTTATGTAAGTATCCTGCACAAAAGCTTGGCTGAAGACTCATGTTGCACACTTGAAAAGATATCTATGAAAATGCAGAAAAATCTCCACAACAACAATTTGAAGGTAACACAACAATGAATCCAGTCAAAACATTAGAAAAGTTGGCCCCTCACAAAGTGCCAGACCATCACCCTCATCACAAACATCACAAACAAACAGCAGTGATGAGCTGCCATGACTACCCATACACTTCATCAACTTTCTGATGATGACAGGTGTAGATAAGTACACAAAAATAAGCCAAAATACTGTGTCCTGAGTATCTGTTTCATTTCTGGAAGTGCAACAAAGAGACTCTTGTCATGATATTGGCTAGAACTCAAGAGACCCAGCTAATGTAACAAGCGTCAACAGTACCCTCATTCAAGCTTCAACAAGCTTCATTTTGATTTTTGCTTGTCCCTGTAAAAGCAAGCATGTAAGGCAAAGGCATAGACATAGAGAGGCATACAGAAAAGGGTAGTGGTTGAGGCCTCCTGCACATAGAATATTCATGAGAAATTGGGAGAGAAATCTCCTCAACAACAACAGGAGGGAGGGCAGGAAGGTAACACAGCAATGAGTGGCAGTCATAACCTTATGAGAGTTGTTACTCACAAGGAAGGTGTCGAGAGCTTCCGCACCTTCACCATGAATAGCAACAGGAAGAAAATTCGGACATGATGTTTGCAAGCACTCAACACACAGCATGTACAAGCAAAGAAAGAAAGAAAGAAAGAAGAGGAAGAGGAGGATAATACTATGTGTGGAAGAACTCACGGCCCTGCTCTTGATGATAATAAATAGCAAATAACTTTTCCAGTCTAGAGCATCATCAGATGTAACCTTGAGCATCATCACCAAATCATTGAGAACCATCAAAACGGCATACCAAAGAAGAAGCCACATAGCAAACGGCATGAATGGATAGCAAAGAAGCGATGCACAGAGCGTGGCGCGCTCGCTGTTGTTAAGAGAAAGAAAAAACGGTCAAAAGAAGAAGAAGAAATGAAGAAAAAAACATGGCCTCCTCACCGGCACTGCATGATGTAGGTGGATCCCTTTGCAGATCTTTCAACTCCTTGAGAATCCTTTTGGAAGCCATAAAAACAGGCGCTATAACGACAGACAGACAGACAGCCGCTCCAAGTTTTCCTCCCTCCGCCGAAAGAAGCTCTCCTCGATAAAAAAAAAGAAACAACGCCCCCACAAACTATGGAGCCAAATCTCCTCTCGTTCGTCGGGATCCACAGGCAGGTGCCGTTGATTCTCCGCCTTCTTCACCGTCTTCTTCACCGTCTTCTCCCTTCTCCCTTTTTCCGCTTCTTCTTGTTCTTGCTGTCCTGTTTTCTCCTACTCTTCTTCTTCTTCTTCTTCTTCTTCTACAAGCTCCACAAATCTCCAAATCGCCGAATCCGCACAAGGATGGCGTCTCCTTGTTGTTGCCGTCCTGGCCCTGGTCCTCGTCCTCTCTCGCTTCTTCTTTCTCTCCTCTTAAAACCGGGCTGCTCGCCTATTACCGATTGTTGGTACGCCGTGCGGGAGGTCTTTCGCACGCAAGAGGAGAGACTGGTGCGCGCGCGCGATCGAGCGGGCCCGCACGGACTGCGTCGTGGTCGTGGTCCATAGCAGGAAACAGCGCGTGCGAGCGCCATGGCCGTCGGATCCCGAAACCGCGTGATGACCAAATGCACCAGGACCAGTAAGTAAAAGGTGCAGGTACCTACACACCCCCCCACCCACCCAGCCCACGTACCTAGTACCTACTAACTAGCAGTAACGTGATCATTATTTTTTTCCTTTCTTTCACACCGACGTTCATGGGTTCCATACTTATCACTAACCCATTCACAATTTGTAATTTGAACCAAAGTTTTTTCTTAATAATTTTAATTAATTAATTATTATTTATTTATTATTTTTAAGGGTCAATTTTGTGATAGTATCCACTTAAGTCAAAATGGCAATCAATCATAGGAAGGTTTTAATCAATCTTGGCTATAAGCTAAATATGAAAATAATAGAAATTTATTGTCCTTTCTATATTTTTGGCTACCTATTTGAACCTTGTATATTTTATTTTTTCGATTTACAAAAAAAAAAGATTGGTTGAATTTTTAGCTTTTGAAAATCTCAAAAAACACTTGATTCTAACACTTTTTATTTTCAAATTCTTTTTTTTGGCTATATATAACTAGCCAAAAAAAACAAAAAGGTTTTTCGTAAGTTGTTAAATGAAAAGCTATGTTTGATTATGGTGTTAGAGATTTAACATTCTTGTTATGTCATTTCAATCCCTCCTCCTGATTAAACTTAATTTTGGTGTTATGTATTTTTATATTGCCATGTAGTTGTGTCATCTAACTAATGTCTAACTAGCGTGAATCGCAATGTTTCTTTCATAATGATGAATTTGTAACTAATTACACATTCAACAATTTGTAACATTTCATTGTAGTTTTGCAATTGGTAGTTTGTAGTATCACAAACATTATGCCCTCTAATCTCCTTCTATTAATATTTTTGTAGCAATATATTGTTTTGCATAGTAATCAATAATAATAATAATAATAATTTGTATTTAGCAATTTTTAGTTTTGCAGTTGGTAGTTTGTAGCAATGCAAATGATGTAGAGAATATTTTCATGGTAATTTCTTTTTTTTTATAATATCTTGTGTTTCTTGGAGTGAATTCTTGTTTTAATTTTGTTGTAATGTGATCTTCAATAATAATCCATAACACTTGGGAATTATGGGATGGTGAATAGCTCTTTAAATAAGAGTTCTTCTAATATTGATAAATTGGTTTTCAAAAGCAACACTTACAAACATGTTGTTACCCATGTTAAAAAATTGGTTCACTTGATTGAAAATAGTTCAATGAATAGGAATATGTTGCTATAAATTATGGAGATTTCTCTCGATTCATGATTCATGATGTGCAACTTTGCTTCTCACCTTGGCCATTGGGTCAAGCCAAGGACCACAATGTGATTTTTATGTTTTTTTGATGATGATTTATAATGACAAACATTGGATACCAAATGTTGAAATGAATTCTCTTTGACGTTCAATCCAAGTCCAACCACATATGGGGGAAACCCATGATACAAAGTATAAGGTAATAGTCCTTGAGAAGTTCAATGTGCTTTTGCAGTTTATGAGCTTGCACAAGAGGTGAGTAATGTTCATTTGTTTGGCAATGTTTGCAATTGGTTGTTTCACATTTGGATTGGTGCTTTAGGAGTTCATTCACGTAATAAACATAGTCCTCGAAGGCCTTATCATCTAGTCCACTAGAAATTGGATGAACATTGTGTTGATAAACTTCAAACGTTGGTGTGGATTACCAAGCAAACAAGGAACAATTAATGTTACACATTTTTTGAATATTGTTAAACTTTTTAGTGCATATGCAAAAGACTACTACTATAGGTTATCACAACACATGATGTCACAAGCTTGTTTTACAAACGATAATATACTCAAACAAGCAATTTATAGATGTATTTATAAAACTTCCCAATTTTGTGAATGATTAAAGGACTTTAAAAGGTCCGCATTTTACAAAAAAAAATGCAATATAAAATTTTTATTTTATCCACTTGAGGAATTCCATGCCAAGGAAATAGGCCCCCATATCCCCTTTGAGATAAGGGGTATCCATTGTTGAGTTGGATAATGATTAGCTTCCACTAAAAAAGAGATAATTTGATACTTGAAAAGAAATTACAATCAGAAACATAATAAGGATTTGAATGTAGTTGAAAATTACTTTGTTACTCTTACACAAACATTTAAGGAAATCATTGGTAAAACTAACATGCATGTTACCTTGGTTCATAACCTTGCCATTTAATGTTGTCTTTTTACACAATTTAATCTTTGGTTGATAAAAACTAAACGTCAATAACATATTATGACAATTCGAAAAAATAAATCCCTTAGGGCGTTCACTTTTTTTTCTATTACAAAGTTTCACGTGTAAAAATATATGTTGGTTGTTGGGGGAAAATCATAATTTGGTTTATTATATAATAGGTTTTCTTAATTCTCAAAATCCAACTATAATTAATATATGATATGTCTTAATAACAAACCTATTTCTAAACTTAAAATATAACATATGTAAAAAGATTTATAATAGGTGTCAGTTGTTAGTATGATCAAGAGGGTGTGATTTATATTGAAGGTTCAAAGTGGTAGACATCTATATTTGTTTAAGGAGATGTTTTAGAACATCTAGTTATCAAATGATACATATTTGAAAAAAAAAAATGGATTTTAAAAAAAAAAGTTGGGACATGTGCATGTGGCTTATAGCGTGATAAATGGCTTTCAAAACATACATAAAAGGAGGCCTAAAAATCATAAATCTGACTTTCTTTCAAATCAACTTAACATTTGCATTTAATGTTGATTTCCAAATTATTATTATTATTTACTTATTAGTATTATCAAAACAAAATCTTCCAAAGAAGAAATGGGTTTATTTTTTACCATTTTCAAATATTGGTTTTGGAGTTGTTTTGACACATTAGCTCAAGTCTAGCCACAATATTCTAGTGCAAGATCCTAATTAGGTGATACTTATGTAGAGAAGGAGCCATGGGCTAGGTAGGCCTCCATGTGTCATGTTATGAAGTTGCAACAACAATACTTCATTTTGTTGCACACATTGGTTGTACAAGGTTACTAACGTTCTTTGCCAAACAATATCACATTATTAAGGACACAAGATTTGGATAGGATTGAGTGGGTTGATTTGATCATTTCAAGATGGTCATGTTAAGGTCTTTCATAGGTTGGCACATGTTATGGCCTTTCAAGTCCCAAGTAATCATTTTTCTAAAAATTAATTCATGTTCTATACTATTTGTAGACCAAATAGATGCACTAATATGTGTATTTGCTAGAAAATATTCCAACGTTGGAAGATATTTGACTAGTTATGTTGGCAACATGACAACAAATTTGGGCTTGAATTGGTGAACCAATGTAAGTAGATCCTACAATAATTAGTTCATGCCCATCAATTTTACTGAATGTGAATTAACCTAATAACACTAAAGATGACCCAACAAACATATAAGTTCATTTTGAGGTCACCCATATGCTTGGTGATGACATATTGAATTTAAGACATTAATCATGTGCAATTCACCATGATGACATACCATCTTTGACTATGGTTAATAGGGTTGCCCTTGCATAAACAACCCTATCAATGTTTTTGAATTTTTGCCGTTTTTATGTAGTTTACGATCAAAACCCAAAGATGATTTGGGACTCCAATTCATCCATATGGAAAAGCTCATTGCAAATGAAAAAAAATTGAACCATGAGGTTTTAGACTAACACTATGACCATATTAAGTATTTTAGAAGAAGCTTGTAAGTGAATTTTGGGACGGGTTATGGATCTCAATTACTTCACCTAAATATTCACTTTAGGTTTGATGGAACAAAAACATTGTAGGACAAAACTCAATTGGGGTGGTTATTTATAAACCAAATATGAAATACATAACTCTAATCAACCTTTCCATATTTATGGGCACACACTAAAAACCAAATATAAAAATCTGACAATTTGTGTTTTTCCTTCATTCTAGAAATTCAATCACCCCACATTCACTTTAATTTCAAATATTTTATTTTTAAATTCATTATTTTGACCAAAAAAAAATTCCAATAATGAAAAGGTTGATAGATGCAACTATTCAATGGAAAGAAATCCTTACCCATACAATGATGGATCCAAGTCAACAAGCATATTTAATTATTAGGAAGCAACAATATATTTATATACATGTATTCCTTTCACATACATAAAACATCCTCATTTAGTATTAATATCCTTTCTAGGTACATAGTGTGATTCATATTAATTAGTTCGGGGCTGCACTCACACCTTTTGTTTTTTGAAGGACCCTTATTGATTGACCCGTCACCAAAATTTTTGTAACTAGCTCTTAAATATATAATTGCTATACCACGATATGCTCAATGGCTCAATAATATAAGTTTAAAATAATAATAATAATAAATAAATAACTAGATTTGCAAACCGACTTCAAAATCAACTACTACTAACCCTCAAACAAATGTGTGATCAACCAAGAAACCATTGCAATTTACTTTTCCTCACTGCAGCTGATGACCTGGGTTAGAAAACATTTTTGCTGTTCCAGTCTCAGTGCATCAGCAGTTTCCCCAAACTTATTGTCTTTTATACACACCTCGGGCAAGAAAGGAGTTCCACGAGGAAGTGTAAACCAGTAGTCTGAGGTTTGACAAGAAGGCAGCAGAAATCTGCCTATGTCAGAGAAGCACAAAGTGACATATCCCCAAATAAAAGGACACATCCGGAACCAGACATGAAAACACATGCAATTGTCCCCCATAACAACCATAACCAGATAATATGCAAAACCTGGAAAGGGTTACGAGTGGTGATATATTCATAATGCCAGTCAAATATATACCTGAAAACACGTTGCTTGCAAGTGACAGATTCCACTGTTTCAGCCATAACAAGCACAAGTGGACAGAAAGAAAGAACACCATTGTGAGAGAAGACAGAGTGTCTTAGAACAAAATGTTGCTTTCAAACAGCACCATCGCCATACATCTTACCCAAAGAATATCTCAGAATGTGAAGCTCTATCTGAACCCCAACTTCACTCAATATATAATTTCTTGCTCATAAATGCCATAACAGCCAACTGCAGAATGTCTAACCCATGGCATACTTCTGGCTCCAATTCCGTGCTGTGGCTTCATATTTGGCCCTGTCAGTCTTGTACATATGAGCGATTTCGGGTACAAGTGGATCATCAGGATTGGGGTCAGTCAACAGTGAGCATATTGAGAGCAAGACCTGCCCCACATATCAAGACTTGTTAATTTCCACATCTCAAACATCAAAAACCAAGCAAAACTTCAGAGGTCCAGGTCAGCCAGTAAAAATAGGATTAGAATACAAGGTTCAGGGTTAAGCACAAAGTTCATACCAAATTTGCATGCTAAGTGGTAAGAGAAAAGTATTTCAGAAATATGCACTTGAACTGAAATGTGCCAACTAACCAGCACAAATCCAGAACAGGGCTTTCCAAACACATTAGAGAGCCCATAAGGAACATGAAGTCCAATATTCCTGTTGATCCATCCAAATTCCAACAATCCCATAACAAAGTACTTACTCCTACATTAAAAAACTGGAAGAAACCCTATTGAAAATTGCATAGGGACACTCCAGGTACAAATGTTGGAATAACAACTCTGGAAGTACACCAGTGACCAGCAATGCTCACTGTTGATACACCTATTTAAAAGTGGTTGGGGATTGAATACTAACAACCATCTGAAATGCACACCAACATGGATGAGGATGAGCAAAGAACCTTAGAAATTGTCAATGCTGGACTCCATTGCTCCTTGAGGATATCCAAGCAAATACTTCCATTGCTATTGATATTAGGATGAAACACCTTTGTTCTAAATGCCACCTGTACAGTTCCAAGGAACCAAGAACAAAATGAATACATCTCTGTGGGTAACAACTTGGTCATATGGACTTCACATGGAATTGTGACCTAAAATGGGCCACCTGGATGTCCTTCAACCTTGAACCTGACACAATTTCCCCTAGCACCTACCCACCCTCATAATGTTATGACTGCACTCATTGTCATGTTGCCTTCAAACTGACTGTTGTGGGAAATTCTCTGCAATTTCATAGATATGTGGTAAAGTCAGATCCTTTCCATATGTTTTGGATATGTGGTTCATTGTAACCATTGACTAGACACTGAGAAGAGTATGCACAGACATTTTCCATCTCTAGATTACAGGACAAACCTTATGGAGCATGGAGAGGTAATCTGGGAGAAGAGTATTAACAGACATTTCCATCTGTAGATTAAAGGACAAACCTTATGAAGCATGGAGGGGTAGTCTGGGGGAAGAGTACTAACAGACATTTCCATCTCTAGATTGAAGGACAAACCTTAGGGGGCTTGAAGGGGTAGTCTGGAGGAAAATGAATTGTAACCAAAAATACACCTCCAGCATAGGGACTATCAGGTGGGCCCATGATTGTTGCTTGCCAATGGAACATATCTTCTGCCACAGGACCTGTCACACCCCCCACAACCATCAAGAAAACATCAGTTTCACAGAACTTCAGTGAGAGCAATGGTATGAAAAACAGAGACTGACTGAAACACTAGACTAGTCCTTTCTGCCCAAAGGACCAAAAGCCACAATTAGCAATGAATGCAAAAGCACTCACACAAAATGCTCTTAGAAGACCCTGGCATTCTTTATGTGTGCATGAAGGAGGTCAAATGTATTAAGTTAAGGTGCTGTTCTACCAAGAGATCATTACAGATATAACCAGAATATAGAGAAGAAGAAAAAAACCAATACTAGAACATGAAATATAGTCCTGTTCAGCAAGAGTCAAAGGAGAGCATAATGCTGTCCTCATCAAGCCATCCTGAAACAAAGCTTGGTTGATGATGTTCCGTAATGGCAGCTCAAAGCACAAATCACAAAACAAAGAAGAAAGAAGAGACCACAAATACATAAGCATTGTGAACTAAACCCTAGCAAAACAAGCTTGGTTGATGATGTGCCATGATAACTCCTGCCTAAAGCACAGTCACAAACGACTGAAGACAGAAGAGAGCAAAACATACATAAGGATTTTGAACTAACTAAACCCTAGACAATGCAGCACCATGCAAAAGGCATTCTCTACACAGTCACAAACTCTTCGCCATATCACGCAGTCACAAGGTGATCAGATACGAGCATTTCTTCAACTATCAAGACAAAAGATTACATACAGGAAAATAAATACTTTCAGAACAACAAAAAGAGTGGCGAGAGATTGGGATGAGGGGGGTAAAAGGAAGGAGGATGAGCAACCGGCACTGCATGATGTAGGCGGGTCCTTTTGAAGATCTTTCAACTCCTTCAGAATTCTCTTGGAGGCCATATGGAAACAGTAGTAACAACTTCAAGTCCGTCAAGTCTCAGGTGCAGCAGCAAAAACGAAGCTGCAAATCTCAATGCGTCCATGCAACAATAGTAGCAGCAGGAGCAGGAGAGCAACAGCTACGACAACTGGGAGGAAGAGACAGCTACGAAGAAGAAGAAGCTCTTGGAGAAACAAACCCTGCCTTTCGGGGAGTTCTCGGCGGTTTCACACCGTCCATAGTCACATTTCCTTCCCTCTTCTCCTCTTATTGGTTGCTCACCCACTGTCCAAGTTGATCAGACGTAGTGGTGTGAACGGAGAATAAGATCATTATACGTACTGTCGAGGTGTCAGACGCAGTAGTGTGAATGGGGAATAAGATCAGTTTACTTACTGTCGAGGTGTCAGACGTAGTACTGTGACCGGGGAATAAGATCTTTCACCTATTGTCCATGTGTCAGACGTTAATAAGTGGGAACAGGGAATGAGATACTGGAACTACTTGTCCAAGTGATAAACATATTAGTGTGAACGGAGAATGAGATACTTTCACCTACTATTCAAGTGGCAGACTTTGTGGTGTGAATGGGGAATGAGAATTTTTGACGTATTGTCTAGGTGTTAGACGTTGTAGTGTGAGCGAGGAATGGGATCGTTACACATAATGTTCACGTGTCAGAAATTGTAGTGTGAAAAAAGGTCGTAGAAGACACTTGCTGTCTTAGTCTCAGTAAGACGTAGTAGTGTGAACACAAACAGCCAATAAAACACCTGTGTCCTATAGCCAGAAGTTGGTAGTGTGAACGCGAACAAGCAGTAAAAGATTTTTGTCCTACGACCAAAAGCTAGTAGTGAGCATGAATAACCTATAGAACAAATGTGAGATACTGCTTAAAGCTAGTAGTGTGAACGTGGACAAACCTGTAAAACACATGTGTCCTACTACCAGAGGCTAATAGTGTGAATCTGGACAACATGTAAAACACCTCTGTCCTCCTGGCACAAGCTAATAGTGTGAACACAGACGACCTGTAATACACCTGTGTCCTACAGCCAGAATCTAGTAGTGTGAACAAAACTATGAAACAAGTTGTATCCCTTGTGTTAGAAGCTAGTAGTGTGAACAAGGTATCAAACTCCTAGTCTCCTAGTTTGAGAAGTTAGTAGAATGAATAAGAACTCTTGTGAGGAGAGGAGCAAAGTCAATTTTTCATTTTGTTTTAATTTTTAAAATTTTGTTTAAAAAGGTTTGGGTTACTTAAAGGAAATCATCTTTAATTTTAGAATTAACTTTTAAAGCTTGTATTCATTTTATTTATTTTTCTCAAAATGTGATGTCATGTTTTGATGGAAAAACAATGGTATATTTCAACTCAATTTGTGGGTACAAGTTCGAGTAGCCAACTACTTTAATGATTATATGGGCATCATATAATTGCAAAGAAAAGTATATATTAAAGTTATTTGTAAAATAGGTAGGACACAAGATGAGAACCCTAGGTTTGGATGAAACTAATGCACAAGAAAAAAGTCACAAGGAGATCACAAGAATGGAAAATAACATAGGATGAAACACACTCTTGCTCTTAAACCCCAAGATGAAACCAATTTTGTTCAATATCTTGTGTTTTGTGTTGTGTCAAAACTTGTCATGTTAAAACTTCTCCCATGTGTGGAGGGTGTGTGGGCTTTTCATCTATGTAGTTTATGTGAACTTTTGCAAGAGTTTTGACATGTGCGCTTGTACTAGAAGAAGAACGTTGGGTTCCTTGCATTGTAAATGACTTAGATGACAACTTACTGTTGAAGCTAAAGGAGGTAAAAGAGTTGAAAACTTTTGAATGTAATGGTTTAAGTTAGGAACCATTGTAGGAGAGTGTGGAGAGCAATGGCAAAGGCATTCTTGGCCTTCGCACTTGGAGAAAAAAACATAAACAATGTAAGTTTCAAGTTAACTCATGAGATAAAGATAATGTAGGCTTTGTATTTGGAGCCATCTCAATTGCGTCAAAACTTGGAGATTTGTGTTTGGGGAAAAACAACAACCACATAGTTTATTTGCATTTGGAAAATAAACAAAAAAAAGTTCCTTGACCAAAACCATCACAATAAGGTGAGGTTTTAGGTAAGTGAATGTTTACAAGATTTAAGGTTGTTCTTTTCAAAATGACACACCAATGTTGTTTACACAGTCAATGTGGGAGCATGAAGATGTTTTTTTGAGATTGTCAATGCCATCATCTCACATTGTGATAGTCCTTTTTATTTTCAATGTGGTTTTTCTCCATTATTTGCTACAAGGTGCGTGAGTTAGTGCAATTGGTAATTGGTCAATTTCTAACACAATCCTTAAAGCAACTTCAATTATAGCCAAGCCCAAAATCTCAATCTTTTGATAATTTGTGCTTTCAATTCTCAAATTGAAGCCTCAAAATTGAAATCCCATATGCATATAATGTTATTTTGTTGCACCTCCCAAACATGATTGAACACATTTTGCCATGCTCGTTGTTAACTAATCCCTCCAAGCTTTGGCACCTTCACTAAGAAAGCAAGGAATGGTCCATTGTTGTGGGAAAACAATTAGTGTTGGCTGATTTTTGGTTTTTAGTCGATTCCAAAAGGTTTGGGTCCAATTATTTTTCCAATATGCAAGACCCTTTGGTTTCGGCTCTAGGGCTATTTTCAAAATTTAAAACCCATCGCTTTCAGATCCAAGTCCAAAGTTTTAGACTATTGGTTTTGGGTTTAATGGGTATAACTTTTATAAGGCCCTTTCAATTTCAAGTTCAACCTGGGCCCGATTCTAGTGTAAATATTTCACCAATAAAACGAAATATGTTTGTCAATTGTTTCCACATCCAAAATTGCGAGCTTGTTAGAATGTAAACAATCATAATTGGGTTATGTTTCAATACAACCATTTGCAAAGTTGTTGAACCTTAAATTCCAATTATATGCAACAAAAGAACATTATATGCGTATGGGATTTCACTACAACTACTACATTTCTTGTTAATTGTAAGGCTATAAGGTAAAAATGAAATCCTAATTCCTATCTAAACTAGGATCTTAGCCCCTATGACCTAGACCAAGTCAAACATTTTAAAAACCCTATGGGTCAAAGTCTTAAACATGAATTATTCCATTTAAACCCTAGAAGGTCTAGTTCCATGGCAAGTCTAGTTCAATTTAAACTCAACAAGTTTAGTTCCATGGTGACTCTTACTCCATATAAATCCACCGGGTCTGAATCTTAAACTTGAACCCAAACTGACCAACACTAGAAACTATATGATGGAATGCCTTTGAAATCATCAAAACCAACAATTACAATCACTAGGAAATGATATTTGAAAAGGGCTCCATAGATCCTCTTTTTAAAACTGCATAAAATTTGAAATGTGGTTTTTAGATATGTTTTTGGTCATGTTTGATGACCATTTTTTTCTTGGCTAATGGAAATGAGGTTTGGAATGTAAACAATAAAAGGTTTAAAGGGTTTAGGTTTTTGATTATTTGGGACATGAAAAATTCCCAACATTTACAATTGGAACATGGATGTATTTTTTTGCTTTTGGATTTTATAAATGTATGTACCTTGTTAGGTGTTTTAACATGTAGGCATGGTTTCATTAAGATTAATAAAAAAGACCAATTGATTTAAATTGCATGCAAATTCATCCTTGATCCAATTTTGTAACCACCCATCTTGATGTTTATGGTGATCATTTATATCTTGTTGTTAATATTTAAATTGGTTTTTGCTAATTGTTTTCATGGTGATATAGTAATTTTTGTTCACCCCATCTAAACCTTAATATTTGAAGATTATTAAAATCACAAATGTCCATTTTGTTGATTAGATTTGATCCAAGGCTATTATTGCTGTTCTTTATGAGTTTTGATTATTGTCTTCATGTTGGGTTGGTATTTTTTGTTCATCCAATCCAAACCCTAATACTCTAGTTGAATCAAGGTCACAAATGTAGATTTTGTTGATAAGATTTAGTCCAAGGCACATGTTGATTCTCTAGATTGATTTTGATGATTATTTAGGTGTTAATATGGTAATTTTTGCTCATCCCATTTGACCTTATATTTCAACACCTTAACCCATATCACATATGGGGATTTTGTTGATAAAATTTGATTAAAGGTTGTTGTTTTTATTGATCAATATTGATGATTTTTTTCATGCTAATCTTGCAAATTCTTTTCATCTCGTCTAAACCTTAAAACTTTAACACTTTAACCTATATCATAAATCTAAATTCATGTTTGATTCAAGGTTGTTGTTGCTTCTCTTGATCAATTTTGAACATTGTCCTCATGTTAATTTGATGGTTTCTATTTGTTTTATTTAAATTCTAATACTTCAACACTTTGACCCAAATCACATATGGGGATTTTGTTGATAAAATTTGAGGTAAGGCTATTGTTACTTTTCTTGATCAATTTAGATGATTATTTTCTTGCTAGTCTAGGAGTTTCTATTCATTTTATCCACTTTAATCTTTCAATACCCTAAATAAGATCACAAAAGCAAAACTTATTGATGCAAATTTTATTTAAACCTAATGATGTTTTTGCTTATCCCAACTACCTTAATGATTAGATCTAATCACCTATGGTGTTTGGAAAAGCTTGGACAAAAGCTAGAATATGGCAAAAACATACACATAAATGAAATATGTTTAAAACATAATCAAAGAAAAAAATGATGACAAAAATGAAATTGAGACATAGAGACACAAAGATAAACTAAAAGAGAAGTATGCAACATGTCTAGAAAGGCAAGATTTAGCTTTGAAATCACCTTTAACTTGCATTATATTACATATTTGTTTTCTAACATTTGTGTGGTAGGTTTAAAAATAGGTTTGTGGGGATGTTTATGTGTGAAATTCAAAAATGGATGAGTTTGTTTATGTTGGGGTGGAAAGCTCTCAACACAAAAAATAATTCTTGAGTATTCATGTACTAGGAAAGACATTGTGGTAAAAGTAAAAAATTAACAAATTATCAATTTTGTTCAATTAAACACCATGTTTGTTATTTGTAATTGCCATTTTGTTATTTTTAGGAGGATAAGACCAAGGTAACATACTTTATTCCTTTCATAATGTGGAAGGTTGTGTGTGCAACACATGAAATGTACTATCCAAATTTTGAATTCCAAGAGGAAACCTTGAAAAAAGTTGCAAGAAACATTATGGGAATTGAAAACAAAGACATCAAATGAGGAAGGTTTAGATAGAATTGTATTATAGAATGAAATAATGTTAACATGTTTGAAATCAACAAACTTCCATGCCATGTGTAATGTCTTGAAACACTGACAATCCTTAATCAAAGGTATTAATACATTAACCCCATCTAATCCTACATCTACACTTGCATATGGTCCTCTTTCTGTGAATGCAAATTTGGAAGTTCCATCACATGGGCTTAATGAGCATTAGGCCCACCATCTACATCGTCTTTGTTAGAAAAGGTTTGGATGAAAATGAATTATTTGCAAAATCAATCACGAAACATTGAGCAAATGGCATCCACTATGGAAGTGGACTCAAAACAACACCTAACTTTGATGTAGGCATAAATGCATATTAATGTTGGCAGTAAAAGAATGGAGAAGTTATGGGGTGTTTTGTGTAAGGGGGCTCAATGTTTGGTGATGGGTTTAAAGTTTAAAACAAATTTAGATATCAAGTTTAAAAAATTTCATTGTTGTATCTTTGCTTTTGGAATATGAAAACACTTTATATAACCTTAGCTAACACATGCATCGGGTTTTAAATCACTCAAAACAAACTAAAAATGATGAAAATATGAGGCTGGAACTATTGAAGGGTGTAAAGTTATTTTTTCAAAACTTTTGAAGCAAAGTATCATTCATCTTCTCCTTGTGTTCTTTGCATTGTTCTTTTACCTTGGACATTCCAAAAACATTTGTAGGCCTTGAGTTTGCACATCTAATGAGACAAAAGTCATTCAATTTGGTTAAGTAATGAGTAAAACATTGGAAAATGTTTAGTGATGGGTATGTGTTCGATGATGGGTGGTTTTACCCTAGTGACCATATTAAGTCGGAAAAATGTTAAATTTGAACTCAAAGACCCTAATTTAGTTTATTGATCGGATATTTAAAATAATTCAAAATAATTTAAATGAATTTGGAGATTTTTATTAAGGTACCAACTACAAATGCATATGTTAGTTCACCCAAGGCAAGTTTTTGCATAACATTCCCTATGAGACAACTTCATATCCATCTATCCCTAGTTCAAAAAATGATTATATTCGAATGTACATATGTTATTGGTGAAAGAAAAATGCAAAGTATATATTTATATATTAAATTACATTTGTAGTTGAAAACAAATAGTTTACCTCTTATGCATCATTTATGATTTGGAATTGATAGATATATTTTCTAAGTTCAAACATTCCAAATTTTAGAATTTTATGTTAAATTGTCACCCACCTAAACTAACTTTTAAGGATTTGACACTATGCTCAACTTGACAACAAACCTTTAGTCATTCAAAACAGTGTTCCTATCACTTATGTTATCCAAATCTAGCTTGCATTAGTTCATTGAAAAGTTAACTACAAAGCACACTTGATAACCAAATTTCAAGTTCTGCACCCAAATCAGTAAAAAGTTGTGCCATAGAACCCGAGAAGGTTTCATGAAAGTAAAAAATTCAACTTGACAACAGACCTTTAATCACTCAAAACATTGTTCATATCACATAGATTATCCAAATCTAATTTGCATTAGTTCATTGAAAAGCTAGCTACAAAGGCGCACCTTCTTACCAAATTTCAAACTTTGTACCCAAATTAATAAAAAGTTGTGCCATAGAACCCAAGAAGCTTTCACGAAAGTAGAAAGCTCAACTTGACAATAGACCTTTAGTCACTTAAAACATTGTTACCATCACATAATTTATTCAAATATAGTTTGCATTAGTTCATTGGAAAGCTAACTACATGTGCACCTGCTTACCAAATCTCAAGCTTTGCACCTAAATAAAAAAAAAGTTATGCCACAAAATTCAAAAGGTATTGTGACATTTTTCTAAAATTTTAAGCTCCCAAAATTACCCCTACTCACTTCCATTTTTTCAAAGGTACTGTTATCATCCAATTTATTCTCCCTCTTTCCACAATCTACTAAGATTAATCACTCTTTTCCTCCCAAGGGAAGTTGTAAGAACAAGTTTTCAAATATTCAAATCGAAAATTATGTTCGGAAATGAAAGCCCAAAATGATCCAAATTCACATCTTTAAAGAGAAGGAGAAGGAAGGTTGTGAAGGAAGACCCTAATTCAATGGCGTATGGAAAGTTCCAGTGTTTGGTGGCCCTTGAAAGGTTCTAATCTTGGTGGCCTTTGAAAGAAGAAGAAAAACATCATTTTCACCTCTTCTCATTTCCCCTTCAACAAATTTTACTTAAATTTTTTTTTTCATTGATCTTAAGGTTTTACGTGACCATGATTCTAAACCATTACTTTATGCCTTTCCTTCCTTTTCCTTGACCTATAAATTACAACCACACATTTTGATGTACCAAGTCTTCCACACATTCATTGCCGAGTTGATTTTGATCAAAGATTTTTTCCTCTCCTTTATTAATGATATCATGCATGATCATGTTTTGCGAGCCTCATATTGTAGTTACATATTTTTATCCTAAATACTATAGGTAATTTGGGGTAAGTAAGTTTGGAACTAGTTCTAGTGTGAATTGGATTCCAGCTTTTTGGTGTTCAAAATAAGTAACAATGGTGTGTGATCAGAATCCAATTTCTTGGATTTTGAAGCACATCGTAACTTTGTTGTCTTCTATTGTGTTCTTGTTATGCAAGGAGTTTGTTGAAGTTGTTGTTGGTACTTGGATTCTTGTGTTTTACAAATGAATAGAACTTTGAAATCTAAAAAACTATAACTAATTGTTTTTGTGTTGCAATTAAGTTAAAATTGTTTGGCATTCAATTTTGGGTTAAAAGCAAGTGTTGTGTTGTTTGTTTTGATTTCTATGTTACAAGTTGGTTTTGTAGGATTTTTGCTTAGGTTGCAAATGTCGTTTGTTCGTGGATCTTGGTCTACTTCTTGAATTGAAGAAGTTCGCTTGATGAGAATGGTGTTTTGCACTTTTTTTTTTGTGTAAAACTCCATGAGGAGTTGAACCCCAAATAGGGCTTGAGTACCTTGGAGTTGAAAAGAGAGGAAAAAATGTCACAACAAGCAAGGAAGGCCCTATTACTGTTATAAGGCCCCCCTTAATGTCTTTCTCTTGTGTTTTTTTTTTTTTTTTTAAAAAATTTCCTATGTCATCTCTAGTGAGAATGGCAGGTAAAACCACCACCGCCAATCATTCCTGACTTGTTGACACCAATTCGTAGGGAAAAATAGGGGCACTTGCTACCCATGGTTATCGTGTTGTTGGCAGCATAGTTGTGGTTACAGTGCGGGAGCAAGAAAAGGTGGGGAGAGGAGCTCTTGCCATGTTTGCTTCTTTTGTTGAAATTGTAGTAGGAAGTAGCAACAAACAACAGAAAGGGAGGAGGAGTTGCAGCCTGAGGAAAAAAAAGAAAAAAACAAGGAGAAAAAAAAGGAAGGAAAAAAGGAAAAGGAAGAAAAGGAAAGAAAAAAAAAGAGGGAGGTGATGGTGGGAGCGTGGAGCTTTCTGATGCCATTACCATGAGCTTCAAGCTCACCCAAGCCTCCCCCCAAACTTGCCAGGTCCAACAGGTTGGGAGGTTCATGAATTCCGGGGGAGGCTTGGGATAAGGAGGGTCAGGGGGGGGTCCAATCCAGACCTCCCTTTTTATTTTTCATTTTTTTTCAAATTTCCAAACCTAGAGCATAAGTTTTACACTAATCTGAACCTGTCAACATTTTAATTTTTTTCATCCATACTTTTGGATGAAATGTGGTTCATCCAAGTAGAAGGGTTTTCATCCATAATTTGGATGTAGGTTTTTTTATCCAATGTTTTCATTCTTTTTCTTTTTAAAAAAAATCTTTTGATTTTTTTTCATCCATTTGTGATTTTCAATAGGCCATAATTTCCACATACGAGCTCGAATTTTGATGATTATTGCGTCACTAGATTCCACTTGGCAAGCTCTACAAAACAATGGGCATGCAACCACTTTTGGAGATTGTGATTTTGGGAGTCTAAAGACTAATTTTCCTATTTTTGGGAGTCTTCACCATTATTCTTGTGGTGGAGGAGGCTATCATTTTAAAAGGTTTCAACCAAATTGGCAAAGGGTCATTTCCCAGTCCTTTTATGGTGGTGTGCCATGAGGGGCGTAGGGAGGTGTGAGGTGCGCAAGAGGGCACAAAACACAAGAGCAACACACCAATGTCTTATCTATAAGTATTTCTAATATTGATAGGTGGTGCAATGACGCATCATCAAGTCGTTTCATCAACTTTTGAATTGTTGCATAATTATTATCGTAAGTTTCCGAATGGAGCTTATAAAGGTGGAGGGGTGTATGTATTAAATAATTCCTCCCCCTTGTGTTATGGGTTTTTGCACCTGTTTCTTGTGTTTGTGTTTGGGATTGCCAATTCTTTATCAAGGGGTAGGGAAATCAATTAGGTTGTGTGTTTTTGGGCTACATCATAAAATGAGCATAAGTTCGTGTGATGATGTCCTACATATTTGTGCATACTATTAAGTAAGAAAATTTAAGTAAAAGGCTATAAGCTTTCCCACATGTGCTAATTACAACATGTAGTGAGCCCATAGGTTATAATTGGTGTGGTTAATTGTTAGGTGTGGGACAAGGTTACCACCCAGCTTTGATTACTAAATAGGTCATGTTTGACCCTTGATTTGCCCAAACATAGATATTAAGGTTTAATGGTGGGTAGGTTGCATGTCTTTGTTGTTGGTTGATATCATATTGATGACTAATAGACCCATTGTGGTGATGAGACCGAAGTGATGACTAGTGAAATCACATTTGTTGTTTCTATAGTTGTGAAAGCCCCAAGTGCGCGCTTGGCCCCGTATAATGTTTTTGTGGATGTAAGTGCCCTAGCCTTATAGGTGCAACAACCTTGGTTACCATTTTAGTTTGGGGGATTTTGGGCTAGGGAAAGTCGCAATAGGTCAACATCCTTGTAAGATTAATTGAATTGATATAACTGCAACAATCCTTGTCATGATGGGCTTACATGATTTCAAGGTTATAGGATTCACGGTTACATGTTTAGGGTTTTCAGGGGAGACCTAGATTAAGGTTAGGTTTCATCACAAATAAGTGTTGGGATTTGAATTTCGGAGATAGGTTTGTCGAAGGGTTTACTAGGCGAGGGGTGCAATTTCAACCACCTACCCCATCACCAAGGGTTGGCTAGTTATGTCGACATCTACCCCATCAACCACTATCATAATGAATGTTGTGAGTCCTTCTACACATGCAATCAAACTAGGGCACGGGTTCTTCCCATATTTAACCTTGTCACCGAATTTTTTGAAGAGTTTTAGACTAATTACTAGGGTGTGAAGACTGATAAACTTCACACATTGCAAGAATTTCAACACTGACCCCATGAGAGTTTGTAAAAGGTGTACATGCAGATGTGAAGGTTGATCAATGTGACCAAAGGAGTCATAGAGGACCAAGTTATCCAATTTTGGTATGGGATCTTAGAAAAGGATTTGAGGCAATAAATGCGAGACATAGTTTTCACCTAGCCTACCCAGTCCACGATAGCATTGGTTTTCTAAGTATTTGAGTGCATTGAGTTCAACATGGTGGAGGAGAAGATTATTACCCTAAGGTTTAATAAGGAAACTATAAAACCTTCTCCTACTTCATTGACTCAATAGTCACATGGTTAGGCATTGAGGATTGCACCACAAAAAGGCAAAGGGCCCAAATAAGAACCTTGTGGGGGTTTCTTGTCCTACATTGCTAAACATGGGGGAAAAAATAAGTGTTGGAGGTGAGGTGGGCTACATCAACAAAAGGATTGTCCTAATCCTCCTCAGGCAACCATCTCCAACTCCAATCCCAGCCAACCTTGCTCCCATTACAAGGCGTCTGGCCATGATGTAAACCATTGCTTCATGCTTCATCCAAAGCTACGACAAGATCAATCCTAGATGGGAAATGTGAGGAAGTCCCCAAGTTTTGGCAAGGGCCAAAAAGCAAAGGGTGCTACTAATAAAGGGTCGGCCACCAAGTCAACTCCAAACCAACCCTATGCCATGGAAGCATAGTTTGCATGTTTGGAAGCACTAGTGATGTGTATGGCATCTAGCATGGCGACATAAATGAAACCCACAACACCTACACCAAGTGATTATTTAACTTAGGGTTTTGACCTTGGATTTTTTTGTGGGGTTGGATATTTAAGGCCATTGGGTCCAAATGAGATCGAATCAAGTATTTTTGATGATCATGTTTTCGAAGCAATCAATGACAAAACCTTGGTTAGGATTTCGATAATTGCATCAATTACTAAAACAAGTGTTAGAGTGTAGGAACCTTAAGGTGCTGACGAAAGATTAAATCCTTAGCATGGGGAGGCCTAGTGCTAAGTTTGTTTGCCACAATCCTTTGTGTTGGCCAACATAATTCACACCTCAATGGACACATTTAAGTCTAGGAGGGGATCAGTTATGACCATTAGATTGTCCGGTTCCACTTCAAGAATTTAGGCATCTAATAGTGTGTCGGAGGTGGCTGGGTTGGTGTGCAAGACACCATTGTTTTCTATTATGACTTTGGCGATGTTTGATTTTTGACCAACTACAGTATTTTGGATGGCAACCACATTATGTGATGGCGTGGATACACTAGGGATGGTGGTTACACCTATCAAGGATTCCCAAGATGTTTTATTTAATGAACCATTAGTCAATTAAATACCTATTGGCAACATACCTGTCAACCACTTATTTGTTGACCTACATGTGGGTCCACTTGTCAATGGATTACATGTTGGCAAGATACTTGTTAGCCAACCACTCATTGTGGTGGTACCACCTTGGCATGTTGCAATAGCCAAACTCTAAGAGCTTCTAGCATGCCCACCCATCATTTGAGAAGGGGTTATATTCGGTGTAGTGGTGGTGCGGAATTAAAAAGGTGTTTTTCAGATGAGGGGAGGTTCGGGACAATATTACTAACCCCAGAGGATATTATTGGATTTAGGAGTTCAACTTTTAATGTTGGGCAAAACAACAATGGAGGGACTAGGGTTGATCGATGATGATTTGAAGCCATTCATGTACCAAATTTTGACATCGATGGGCATGTCAAAGAGAGCTTGAGGGATAACCAAACATGAGGTCATCATTTAGGTTAATCCCGTCAGACCTGCAAATTATACCACAATCCATGTTAAGGCAATGGTTACATAAGCTAAATCATATGATGTGTTGGTTGGGGGGGTAATTTTGTATCCCTTGGGAATCACCTTGGATTTTTGGGAAGAAACTACTTATTATTGACTAGGATGGTAGACAAGAAATAGTTATAAGGCTTTTTTACGAGTTACCTTCATTGGGGGGCATGCAAGAAAATCCAACAATTCAATGATGTTAGCAAGATTTTCAGGGCTTCGTCATGGTTTTGATTTGTTGGAGGGCAATGTCCATGCTATGGATAGCCCCCCTGCTCATGAACTGGAGATGTTAGGTGTTTAGGTTGGGGCATTTGTTTACGGCTCATCACATGATCCTCCACGATCATGGGGAACGTTGTTGAAGCTTAAAACATTAGCCAAACATTATATTCATCAGGTTTGGCACACTTTGCCATCACCAAGTCCACACGTACCTATGGATCTAGGGCATGGACCACTTGGTTTATGACCTTTGGATTCTAGGGTTATTTGGTGGCATATTCTTAAGGATGGGATTTCTGTAGTAGAGTTTCCTGGAGGCATTAGTTATAGCCTTTCAATGGTCCTTTAATTCAGCATCAGGGTTTGTCAATATTATTATGTGGAGAAGGATCCTTAAGCTCAACAAGCCTCCATGCACCATATTATGATGTTGCGACAACATCTTGAATTGTTGCCTACATCGGCAATCTAAAGTTACCAACATGCCTTATTGAGCAACATCACATTGCTAGGGGTGCAAGATTTGGATAGGATCAAACCAGTGGACCCGATCATATTAGGATGGTTGTGTCAGGGTTTATCATAGGCTAGCACAAGTCAAGGATTTTTCAACCCTAGATTAAGGTTATTTTGGGAATTGATTCAAGTGTTGCAATATTACAAACCTTTTGGTTACATTCATATGCATATATGTTGGAGATCGTCCCACCTTTGGGGGATTTTTGGTTAACTATATTAGCAACATGGCAACAAATTAGGGCTTGGATTGGGGAGCCAATGTAGGTGCTTGTTGCAATAGTCGGTTCACATGCCCATCGCTTTCAGTGGCTATGGACTAATCTAGCTATGCTAGAGGTGCTTCAAAGCGCATATTAGTTCACTCTGAGGTCACCCACATGCTTGGTGGATGACATTTTGGATCTAGGACAACATTCTTCTTCCGTTCAACATGATGATTGACCACCTTTGGTTGTAATCAATAGGGTCGGCTTACCTTGAGCAATGTTACCTACTCTTTTGAGTTTTCCCCATTTTCACGCATTTTGGGATGGCAATCCAAGCATGATTTGGGATGCCAACTCATCCAAGATGGAGGAGCCCAATGTTGATGAATGAGAGTGAGTTATGGGATTTCACATAGGCACCATAGTCATGCGAGGACTTTCTGAAAGTGCTCCTAGATGGATATTAGGAGAGGTTATGGATCTTACATATTTCACATGGATCTTTAGCCTTTGTTGGGCTTAGCAAGTTTGATTTACACAGTCTTTCCTATCCACCTGCCCTTTCTCTACTTTTGTTACACCTACATCTGAGTCAGCTATGTAGATGCAAAAGGGGGGGGGGAAGGGGGGTCATCCTTGGCATTTATGTGATCACAAATTTATGGGTAATGGGAAGGAGGTTTTTGATTTGGGGATGCCAAGGCATTATGGTGTTGCGTCACTTTTTGCATAATAATCACAAATTTTGCCCTCAACCTCGAATGCTAAGGATGTTCCATCATTTCAGCCCAAGGTACATGTGATTGTAGAGACATGGGAATCAAATATTGGTCTTGTGGTTAAAGATGAAACGTTGGAAATACGACAACTATTATAAAATTATGTAAGTTGTTTTGTTTTTAGTTTGAAAGAATTGGGACAGACAGTTGCAAGGACAAGAGGTTCGAATTATATTGGAGGATGATAATCCTATTTTCAAACAACCTTATAGGTTGGAGTGGGCCTCGGTTTAAGCTTGAACAACATAATTGTTGAATGAAAGTTTGGTTGAATTGTCGAGAGGTGAGTATGTTTTAACCACATTGATGCTAACCAAGAAGGATATTTTTAGTAATTGGATGGAGCGGCGTATGTGTGGAAATTATCGCCCAGTCAACAAGTGCATGTGTTAACACAAGTATGCCATGTTTTTACCATAGGAGCTTTTTTATGCCCTTAGTCATGCCAAGGTTTTCAATACCTTGGACTTGAGGTTTGGCTACCATTAGTTGCCATTGAAGGAAGGTGACAAGATCAAAACAACATTTTAGGGAATCGACATTTTGGTGTATGTTGTGTGGGTAGTCCATAAGAGTTGCTACTATGTTGGTTTGTGAATAATGTTCAAGAGGATGGCACATGGCATGTTTGACATTGCCTTTGGATAAAGTACTAGTTGGCAAATTGTTTTGTTTTCGATGCACCCATTAGACCTGGTTCCCATAATTACACAGTAGACTAATCTAAGATTTTTCCTTATGATGTCTCACCTTTGGCTAAGGATGTGAAGGATTCCATATAAGTGACTAACAATGGGGCTCACATTTGCACCCAACCTAATGATCCTTTTACCTTGGAACTAAAGGATTCACCTTGGTGGATTATTGGCGATAATTCTATAATGTTATCTAACTCCATGGGGCCCAACCCCAAATAGGGGGGCGGTTTGGATGTGGTGTACCAATTAAAGTATTTTTATGTTATGTGTTGTGAATATGGTGACAACGATAGTTGTAGGTGCTGACCTTTGTGTGCATGATAGTTGTTAGGAGTTTTATTGTAATTACATATTTTTATCGTAGTTACTGTAGGTAATTTGGGGTAAGTCAGTCTGGAATTAATTCTAATGTGAACTAGATTCCAATTTTTTGGTGTTCAAAATAAGTAAGGACGATGTTTGATCAGAATCTCGTTTTCTGGATCTTGAAACACCCCATAGTTTTGTTGTGTTCTTGTGCTTTTGTTATGCAAGGAGTTTGTTCAAGTTTTTGTTGGTACTTGGATTCTTATGTTTTGTAGGTGAATATAACTTTGAGTTTGGATGTGGTGTACTAGTTACGGTACTTTTATGTTATGTGTTGTGAGTATGGTGATAACGATAGTTGTAAGCGCCAACCTTGGAATGCACAACAAGATCCCTATGGTGAGTGGGCCCTTTCATCATCATGAGAAGGATTGTTTGTAACAATGGCAGTTTTTGCCATTTAATTTGAAGAATGCCCCTACAAAATTTCAAAGGGTGATGGATTAGGTGGTGGCAAGACTTGGTTTTGTTAAGTGCTACATTGATAACATTATCATCTTTAGCCTGACATTAGAGGATCACATGCATCATTTATAGGTGGTATTCGGAAGATTTAAGGATCATAACTTTAAGCTTCATTTAAGTAAATGCCAATTTTTCTAGACACAAGTGGAATACTTGGGTCATATGATTTATCCAAGTGGATTAGGAGTACAAAAGGCCAAGGTTGAGGCCATTTCACAAGTACCCCAACCGAGAGATGTTTGCTAGTTATGGGTTTTAAAAACTTCTATAATTATTATTGAAAATTTGTTAAAGGATTTAACAACATTGCTAAACCTTTAATTAGGTTGACGCAAATCAACCATGAATGTGTTTGGGGTGAGGAGTAGGAGCAGACATTTTAGGAGTTGAAGGCTTGGCTTTTTTCAGCCCCCATTTTGAGGCGACCCATTCGAAGATGTCCTTTTCAATTACAAACTGATTGGAATACCTTAGGGATGGGAGTTGTGCTTACCCAATTGGATGATGATGGTCAGGAGTTTGTGGTGGTGTATGTTAGTCGGTCCAACAACAAGACAGAGGCGAAGTAAAATTCTTATGAGGGGGAGTGCCTTGCCGTTGTTTGGGTGGTTTTGTTTCTTTCCGATGATATCTATATGGTAGCCCATTTACTTTGGTTACTAATCACCAGCCCCTGAAATTTTTGATGGAATCATATTGACTCACATGCAAGTTGGTTAAGTGGGTGCTTATTTTACATGAGTACAATTTTGATATTGTTCACAAGGTTAGTAAGGTTAATTGGGATCCCAATGGGTTATGTTGGAACCCAAGTTATAGTGAGGAGGATACCATAGGTGCCAAGTGGCATGGAGAGGTGAATTTGGAGGTTGTACAAGGATGGCATGCTTTTACATACATGTGTATTTTGTTGGGGTGTTATGGGGATGTACCCTAGGGCAACATGGGTGGTGGGAATTCCCAAAATGATGATGATGAACCAAGAGGTAACAATGCCTTGCACATCCATTTAAATTTACTTGTTATGGCATATTTACAAGCATGTGAGATTACGATGGGATTAACACCTAAAGAGCGGGATTATGTTGTCCATAAAGTAAAATAATTCCAATGGGAAGATAATTCCTTATCACGGGTGTGCATAGATGGGCAAGTATGGGCAGTACCATGCCCAGAGTAATGTGAAGGCCTTATGCGACATGTTCATGAGGAGTTGGGTCATTTTGGGATCCAACGGACCTACAATTTGCTCTAGGCATAATATTGGTAGCATGGGATGCAACTACAGGTTCAACAATTTGTTTCTCGGTGTGTGGTGTGTGATTGAGCATGGGCATCATTCAACACACCAACACCCAACTACAACCCTTACCAATTATGGGTATGGGTTATTGATGGAGCTTGGATTTTGCTGGCCCATTGAGTTTGACACTGTGACATAATTGCTATGTTTTGGTTATGATCAAACACTTATCCAAGTGATTAGAATTTGTGCCCTTGCTATATCATAGCAGTAAGGGAATTACATATACATTTTTGGACAAAGTGTTCAATAGGTTTAATGTTCCAGTCGAAATTTTCATCAACCAAGGTACGAAATTTTGAGGGGATTTCAAAGATTTGTATGAAAATACATTGATAGGTCATTAGACTACTTCAGGAGATCATCATGAGGTAAACAAGTTGGCTAAATGAATGGTGCAAACGGTGAAGCGAACATTGTGGAAGTATGGCCTTCAAAAATGCTACATTCAAAATTGGGACTTGTAATTACCATGGTTAGCCATGGGATATAGGTTTAGTTGACATGCTTCATTAGCATCCTTTTCACCATATTTTTTATTATTTGGTCGAGACCTTCAGCTACTAGCTTCCATTCGACGCAATGTTATGACTGTGATTAGTCTCAATGATCCTTCAATGTTGGTTTACGCATGTGAACAACGAATTGTTTTGTTTAAGTGGGTGATGCTTATGGTTATGGAGAATCTAACAATTGTTTAGCATCGAGATACTTTTCGATATGCCATGATTTGTGGAGGAGGTTATTGACCTCGGGTTCATAGGTTCAAACTAAGGGATTATGTTTACCTATAGTAATAGCACCCGCCACATTGGATGTGATTGCAAGTTGTGTGATTTTGTGTGTTCGAAAGGTCTTAGCTTTCGAAGTATTATTATTGGAAGGATGAGATGGTCAGACATGGAAGGACCATGTGTGTAATCCCATTCATTTCACCAACATCATCAAGATGAACACAAACCCATGATTAAATAAAAAGTGTTAGGTTTTTATGCAAGTGCCAAATGCCCCTTTTGTGCTTCTAATCCAAGTAGGAGATATTTTGGAATTTTAATAAGTCATCTTTGATCATTTGCTCACTCACATTCACCTTTACCCACCAAATTTCCTTGTGTTTGTCATAGATTTGTTTCATGGTGCACCCCAACCTTAATTGGGTCCATATAAAAATTTTCAACTTGTTAGACACATGTGGAGTGTATGACATTTGTGATGTGGACCTTGGGTCACATGCACCATGAAAAGGATCTCCATTGGCTTGAGTGTGGGTCCAATGGTAAAAGGTGATTTCCACCACATTGGGCCATGTGTAAAACCTTTTGATAGGAAAATTGGGGCAAACAACCATGTTTGATTGACCTCATGTGGTTGGGGTCATTATGGTGATCCTTTGGCCCATAACCATGTTCATATTTACAAAACATAATTTTCATTGAATCAAATCAAAAGACATAAAAACGATTAATCGTAGCTTGTAAAAGTGATTAATGGAAAAGGTTTATAGGTTGTCAAACCATACCAATTATGTCTGAGGTGATTTTTTATTGTCAGATTTTACACATCTTGTTTGAGGGGACAAATTTTTTTATATGTTCCATTCCATTGGAGTTTGCATATCCTCTCGTTCACCTTGCAAAAAGTCAAAAACACAAACATATGGAATGTATAGGTTTCAATTATCACCTTGTTTTGGTCTATGTGCCTAAACCCATATTTCCACACCAATTCAACATTTGAAAAATGTGACTTTGTTAAGTTTTGGATTTTGATGGATTGGGAGAATGGAGTTCGACCCATGCTTTGAATTGCCAAGAAAAAACCATGTAGTAGAAGTCCCCAACTTGTGAAAACCCATGAAATACCTTCACATGTTTACAAATTGTAATGACCCCAATCAACAAAACCATTAAACCATAATCGACAAAACCCTTTTACCTTACAAGTGATTATCATAACAAATAACAAGTGATAGTTCACAAATGGTTAAGAAAACCATGCAACTATCTTATGGCCATCTAGACTTATGCAACATAAATAAATAAATAGACGATCAATTCAATATATGTAGGGCTTTCAATCAAAATGTGCAATATCCACATACAACAATATTAACACATTAACCATAATACTCCTTTGTCCAAATGTGGTATGTTTTTGAAAGTTAATACTTCCATGATGATCCATATCCAAGGGGAGCAAAATACCCTAAGTAAAAGCCTATATATATATATATATATATATATATATATATAAAGGATATCATACTATTGATGTTAAAGGGTGATGCCACTGATGTTCAATGGGGTTTGGACCCTAAATGAAAACACATCCATGGATAATTTAACATGGATGTCATTAAAGAAATAAACATTAAACCCCAAATAATTTCAATGCTGATGCCATGAACTATGATAATTTTAAACAACCAAGTACACATGACTCCAAAAGAAAAATAAACATAACCACTATTGAAGCCAAATATTCAAACACAAATTAAATGAAACCTCAAGTCTAAATAGATCAACATGGATACCATTAAACAAATAAACATTAAGCCCTAAACCTTAAATAATTATAATGGTAAATGGCCAACACCTTAAATAATTATATGATTATTTACACATGTCCAAAAGTTATAATCATTAATTTAACCCTGATTTGGAACCCTAATTAAATGAAACAAACAAATGAATGGAAGCCATGGTGTGTTTTTTACCTATTTGTTTGGTGTATCACTGCAAGCCTTTCTCCATTTTCTTTGAGACAAAAAGAAAGGAAATGAATGTGTCGTGTGACATATATGTGCAAATGCCAAATTTCTCTCAAATTTTATATTAGGT
>Ga0116229_10001919_pt1 | contig 33265 bp, 29 predicted proteins | sample S1TSphgellanicum_3_FD_87313 | JGI IMG/M metagenome (GOLD analysis project Ga0116229, IMG submission 87313) | Host-associated microbial communities from peat moss isolated from Minnesota, USA - S1T2_Fc - Sphagnum magellanicum MG | ecosystem: Host-associated > Plants > Peat moss > Unclassified...
GGAGGAGGAGGAGGAGGAGGTGGTGGTGGTGATGAGAGTTTGAAAGAGGTTGTTTCAGGCACCTCTAGAGAAGAAGATGAGCACCCCCCAGAACTGACGATCCTGTCATCTCCAGGATCAGATACAGACAACTCCTTGCATCCCCATAATTTCTTAGCTTCACACTTGAGTTTCCTGACACCCATGAAGGAGGTATCTGTGAATAATGGAGGAGACGAAAAAGCAGCTACAGGAGAAGAAGCCACCGCTTCACTGCGACATGTTCTCTCTGATCCTATCACGTGATTTCCACTTTCCCCTCTCTATTGGATTGGTGCTGGCATTTGCATTTTGCTTTCCAAGGAACAACTGTGTGACGATCTCTTTTTGCATCATCAGCACAGGCAAAATTGTTTCTTTGGATGTATTATTCTGTGAATTTTGAATGCTATGTGGTCTGATCAGCACCTTGGGTTGTGTCAAATTTTGCTGCAGGGGAACATTTATGGATGATGCCATGGTAGCAAGGTGCGGACATACATATGGGAGTGCAACCCTTATTGCAGTATTAGAGACGGTACCCACCACCACTTTGATTCTGGAATGTGCAATCGTGTGCTCACCTTTTGAAATTGTACTTCAAAATTTGGGCTTCTTGGGAACTAGAGAGTCTCATCAGCAGGACATGCTCTGATCTTGCCCCTTGGTTTGATGTACCTGCCACAGCAGACCTTGGTAGGTTTTAACCCTGAACTGCTGTGAAATCAGAGATGATTCATGTGTTTGGGATGCAGGGCAAGTGCATTCACTGTGGGACATCTGTTCCTGCTGACTCTCTTGTCCCAAACTTTGGTTAGTTGTCTACTGTTCTCAACTCTGCCATCATCCATTTCCTAGCACTTTGAAATTGTGGGAGATCATGGAGCACTCTTTTGTATACAGGAGTACTGAGTTTACCACCATCCCATAGCTAAATGTCGAGTCTTTTGCTGATGCCAAGTGCCTCCAATGTGGTGGCCATTTCAAACTGGATTTTTAACCTCGTGCACATCAGTTCAGTTATCGTGACAAATTGGGTGCCTTTCACCTCTGCAGCACTTCGGGCAGCAGTACATGCATTTAAGCAAGAGGACCATGTGTGTGAGTTCACTTCAATGAAGGCAGCCAAAAGGAAGAGGGAGCAACCTGAGCAGCAGACTGAAGGTTCAGATGGAAAGACGCTGGCTCTGGTACATTTGTCTTCATATACCATTTTGCTTTGTGTGGGCTGTAATATGCCATTTGTTGGTCATGAATATCATATCAAGTGTACACACAATTACTATCATTGGTGCCAGTTCTGAACAACAAGGGGTTATATTCTTAGTGTCTTCTATGGTCTCAAGTGTGTGACTTGGGATTACTTGGTCTCTCTACTGCAGGATTTACATGTTGCTGGAGAACAAGCATCTTCATTAGATGGTTCACGGCCAAGGGGAGTTCAGTTCCCCTTTGCAGTAGGTGATCAAGTCCTCATTAAGGTACTTCAAATTTCTCCCTTCTGCAATGCTCATTTTCCTTTCTGAAAGTTTTTCAAAATAACTGTTTGGCTTCATATTGTTTCTGAAATTCACCAATAAAGTTGCAAATGGAAGCTAAGGCACCAAATTGGGCATCAGTTGTTTCTTTGCACTTCATTGAACGAAGCCTCTTTTTTTCTTTTATTGTTCAGGGTAATAAGCGAACTCCAGAGCGTTTTGTGGGGAAGGAGGCGATCATCACTACACAGTGCTTGAATGGATGGTACGAACTTCCTCTGGACATCTTCAACCCTCAACACTTCTAAAAGGGTTCCACTGGTGTTCGCTGGATCACATCTGTAAGAAGATGAGAAGCTAAGTAAGCAAAGCTGTGTTGTGATTGTGGTGAGGCCTGTCCAGGAATGATGAATTATCATTTGGCTGCAGGTATTTGGTGCAGACATTAGACCAGGGTGAGAGTGTTCGACTCCAGTATCGGTCCCTTCAAAAACTTGGAGGTCAGAATGTGACATCCATGCCTTTCCATTTGTGTCATGCATCTCATGAAATTCCCAGTAACCACTGATGAGAACTGATGCTTTTTGGGCTTTCTTCTGCTGTCAGTGGTGATGATTACCACTCCTCTGCATGACAACCATGAAAAGACACCCCCCCAACCAAAAACCTGAACTCCTTGATCTTCCCTTAACATTTAATTTTCAGCTGCTTTTGGGTGTTGTGCTGATTGATGGGCACAGCTTCCAACAAACATTGGGTCATATCCTCTCTTACATGCCCATGAGCTAATGTAGGACAGACTTTTAATTGTGGACATTGTAGAAAGCTGCTTTAATTTTGGAACAAATTTTGTGCAGAGAAAGATCCACAGCCAGATTTGGAAGCAGGCAAATCACCAGACCATGTGGGCTCTGGAGAAAGACCCAGAAAATCTTGTTACCCAAAAGAGGCAGTCCCCTCCTTGTTACCCACAACTGAAGAACATCCTGAAGGCTGTGCAAAGGAGGCATCGCCTACTATGACTGTTGTATTTCCAATTATGCCTGTGAAGGGTACAAGGACCGAGCTCCATAAAAAAGCTCGAAAAGGAGATTTAACTCGATCCATTGATACAGCAGCAGCCAGCAGCATGCCTGGTGTGGGAGCTTCCGATACTTTATCTCCAGACATGCAGGTCTTCTACATACATCTCAAAACTTCTACACCCAACCATGGGCCTAATGAGATATTGTAGAGAGGCTAAGTCTTGGACCTTTCCATTATGTTCCTTAGGTGTATCATCTCTTTATTTCACTCACTCACTCACTGATAATAATGGCCTCATAACCTTGTTTCTATGACCCTGATAGAGTGACGTGAAAATGGCTAATATAAGCAAAGTGAGAGAGGAGACAGAAGTTGTGGAAGTGGTGGAGGATGATCCATATGATATGAAGCCAGTTTGGACAGCTCCTCCCTTGTCTGAGAAAGCAGAGGCTCTCATAGATAAGACAAATGGTGGCAGTAATGTTGACAAATTGCTTGATCTTCCCCAAGTGTGGGAGGGTTTGAAAGAGCCTCAGGGTCTTCAGAAACCCAAAGGTATAGCAGTTCATAGATTTTTCTCTGTCCTTTTTGGGTTCTGGTATTGATTTGGGGAGGGATGCTTGAAGGAGACTTCAACCATCAACTTGGAGTCATGTTTTCTGTTTTCATCTGCTCATGTTCTGCTGCTCTTTGAAGTTCATCTTGTTGTAAAGGATCATTGACATCTGGACAATCTTCTGTATGAGGACTAAGGTTTTTCTTGTCTTCTATATCTCATGCTGGCAATGAGCTTTGCTCAACCAGGGTGGGTTCACTCTATTGATTTCACAATCTCCCACAAATCTGGGATATAATGTATAAAGCAGGACAGAAGAACGAAAGATATAATAATACCCCACTTTCTCATTTTTGTCATCTCTCCATAATGGAGGGGGATGATACATGCTGGAAGTTAACATTTTCAGCCTATGCAGAGGGCTCAGAGGTTGGAAGTGGTCCCATAATTGTGCCAAATATTGAGGTTGGGGATACCTTCACAATCCGGTCTAAACGGAGTGTGTTAGCAAATAGAGGGCCTTCTATGAGCCTGAGCATGGAGTCCGATCCATATCGCAAGGTGACTTTTCCACTTTTGAGTGCCCTTAATGCCATTTCTATTTCTCAGTGCCATTTGATTTGCAGTCTTCTGGAGTGGCAGGTTCAGTGGTTTTCAATGCCATTTCATGGTGGAATTGGTAACAACTGCATATTTCTGTGTAGAAAAGTATTCTGTAAATGTTCAAAAACCCTAAAAATTTATGAAATACTGGTTGCTTAGTTTTACTGTAGGGGAAATGTATAATTGAACTACTTGATTAGGATCCTTGCAGGTGTACAGCTCTGGCTCACGAAGATGGGGGAGCGTGGGTGAAGCAGTAGTGCAGGAGCAGTTGGCACCAATTTCTGTTGCCAGGAAACCGCTTACAAAATGCCCTACACAGGTGGGTGAGAAAGCAGGGCTGAAATGGGTTGGACCAACTGGAGAGAAGCAGATTCACAAGACTGTTAGCATACCAAATATGAATGACATTCTGGCAATCATGCAAAAAGATATTCTAGGTCTTGAGAAGCAAATTCCTTGGAATTGCTTAGTAAAGTCATGGAAGATGCGTCGTGCAAATTGGCGAAAAGCAGTCAAGGAGAGCTGTACAGTGCTGGTGTGTGAATCCTTGTCACGTGACTTTGTTTTCCTGCCCCATCATATGCTTCATTCAGATAGGAGTTTGACCATGCTTGTTGAGGGCTCTTTTCTGCTGCAATGTGTGCTGTTTTGGGTACCACTCTATTGCAAGCAGTCTTCGTTACTCTTCCTGCACTTCTGAGTCCACACTAGTGGGTTGCATTGTGGTTATGAGCTTTTGTTGGTATTTATCATGCAGGAGCTTGGAACAATTGTGAAGACATTTCGAAGTGGTCTTCTCTTGACAGGGGCTGGAGGCATATCAGATGAAGAGTGGGAAAAACGAATGGGGTTTGCCATGGAGTCAGGAGATGTTGAACTGCTAGTGTCTTTGTGGGGACGACTCTATGATGATGTCTTCAAGTGGGTGCAGTCCAAGTCCAAGCAAACTCATGAGACTGTCATAGACACAAATTTAGTTGAAACATTTGCAGAACTACGCAAGCAATTCCCTCAACTCCAGGTAGCAGGATTGTCCCCTGCCAGAATTACCACTGCGGCCACATTGGCTGCAGCTGATGCTATTGCAGAGCACCATATCAACGCCAATGTAATATCTCGGTCTCTCATCCTCTCATTGAACTCATAAACTGTTCTGCTTCTAAGGATGGTAAATTTAGAAAGACAATTTGCTATTTTAGTTGTTTATTGGGGATTGATGCCATCATTGATCTGCTGATCCATCCAGAGGTATCATTGGGTCATGGTCGACAGGCATTGCTGGCTGTTCCAATGAAACTGCTACAGCAACACAGCCGTGAGGACCTTTTTGCACTTCGAGAAGCTCTGGAAAGAGAGAAGCGACATCTTGCTGCCAAGCTTGCACAGCTCGAAGAAAATGAGACCTTGAACAGGGAGAAAGAGGATTTGGTTGCTGGCTTTCTTGCAACAGCACCACCTTCTAGTAGTCTAGACATGAGTGCACCACCTACATTGGACGCCATGCTACCCATGCCCAGAAACTTTGTAGGAGGAGAGCAAGGAATACAAGGGGATGAGATGGATGAGGGTGAAAGTGATGCTGTGGACAGCACTCATGATGCTGATGGAGAAGCTACTGACATGTCTGATTCTGACTAAATTCTTCACGGAGGTACAGTGTATAGCAATGCTCCAGAAAGCACAGAGATCATTGTGCTGATTGGTGGAGATGATGAAAAATCTCACTCCATGGGGTGAAATTGCCTCAATACAAAAGTTTGATATATGTAGTATGACAATGGTGGTATATGGACTTAGATAGCTATATATAGCTGCCTTCACATTCAAGATCTTCTTTACTATCTGAGGTCCCAATATTGAATTATGTAAAACAATACGGCAAAGGATTTGGTTGATTTCGGTTTTAGGCATTCTGTAGTTTCTTTGATGAATTGAATGGAAGCATGGCTGCTCATTGAGTAGACACTGCTATACATCTCAATTTGCCCAAGTGGAGTTAGGGTAGATTAAGCCTATCACCATGCACTTTTAAGAACTGAAAACCTAAGTTAATGTACACTACTTTTTTGGAATTTGTACCATGTTCAGAGAAGAAAGGTGCCATATATTGCATTTTTTGGCATGCAACCATTGTAGAGTTGGGGCTACCAAGGAAGTGATACACAAGTCTACCAAGAGCATAACAACTAGTCTTCATAAATCATGCCACAACTGTAGAAAGAATTCACCTTGTACCCCTTCTTGCTCTTATGTTCTTGGTATTCTGCAAGGAATACTTTAGTCAAATGCACAACATTTCTGATCTAAACCAATGTTATGCTTATTTTCTTTGCTACCTAACAAAGCTCCTAAAATACATGGTCCCTACTTGAAGTGGGAGCTCCATGAAACATAGGCCCAATTTTGCTTGAGGAGGTTTTTTCTGTTTTCAAAAACATTGATGAACATTCTATTACATTAGGGAATGCCTTTTCGCTTGGCTTTCACAAACAAGTGAACTTGGGCTAGCTATTGCTAATGCCTCAGCAAGGTTATCATTGTCCTCAAAACCACACGATAGCCTCGAGAAGAAACCTTCCCTCACATTTCATCTGTTAATGATATTCATAATCTAATAATGGGCAAACATTATCAACCCAACATCTTGCATTATCTATTGAACTCAACACAACACTTTTGGACTATTGCAACATTCATGCTCTCTCTTTTCCATCAATAACATCCACTACTTCCCAAGATAGTTCAACCACAAGCAATGTATCTCTTTAATGCATAACCTAATGACTAGGTATTGGAGGTCATTTGTGATTTGTTTTACTTTAAATGGTGTTGTGGTGCTTATGGTTATTCACAATACATGTGAGGACTTAGATCTGCAAAAGAGTAGCACCTTTTGTGCTTGTGTTACACATAAAATCAACTAAGTTGTGCAAACACTTTTGAAATAACTAGTAGCTACAAGCTCAAAGATTTACTACATATAACTTACACTTATTTCTTGTTTTCACTCAAAAGACACCTTTAGCAATGCAATCTAGCATAGTTGTTGAAGACAAAGGGGAGCAAACTCTTTTGTAATGTAAAGACTATTGTTGTTCCCTATACCAAATCCATATGAAGTGTCCTTTAACAATGAATTTCACCATGTGCACACATGACGACTAGCCACACAAGAAGGCGAAGCCTCAAGTTTCACGTGTGGTTACTAGCCTCAATGAGGAGTTATATCAAAATTTCCTAGTTAAAAATTAATGAATACAATTGGGGCATCTATCTTCAATATTGATTGAGCTTTCAAACATAACACTGCTAGATGGCCTTGCTAAAAGTTCACAATTCCTTTGATAAAGAAACTCGTGACGAAGGTTTAAAGATCCATGCATTGTTCAACGAAATGAAGTTCGACATGAGAGCTTCCCTTTCCAAGATCAATATGGAAGCCAATTATAGGCAAGGCATCGGGAACCTAGTGACCAAGATGTGATTCAAATTCTCTTCTAGTTTTGTTTTAAAATGATGACTATCTAAATATTTTCATTTGGAAGATTTTTTTTAGTGATGATATTATTAAATAGTCTATAACATTTTTCAACCTTGTCATTTATGAAGTCCAAGCTAAAAAATAGGAATTGAATAATCATCTAGATTTGGTTATCGATATGCTTGCATATGACCATTATTCCATGGATGCATTCCCATTTAGAGATACCATCAAATATTACCTATGGTTCTAGTGTGGGCAATTTGATTATGTCTTGATATCCATTTGGGATTTGTTGAACCTTGCCATATGATTCATCTTGAATAATTTGCTAAATCCAAGGGTACATTCATTATGGAGGTGCATGGAAATATTTTTGAAGTAAAAACATATGAAATGTTTTACATTAAGTCTTTCTAATGTGGTAATATTACTACAATAATGACCATAATATTTGAATTAAACATGTTAAATTTGCATTATGTTTGTTAGGTGTCATTGTAGCCATATTATAAATAGATTATAGAATACATAAACTATGGTTCATTTATTAGAAGTATTGTTGTTGGTTCAAGATTTTTAAATAACAAAAAGATAATTAACAATGAATTTCATATAGACCTAAGCATACAAATCTTTTTTAATTAAAGCTAAAAGACTTCAAACCAATTTTTTAACTTTGAACATGTTAAATCACATATTGTGCTATCAAGTTGAAAAGGAGCTTGGCCCACAAAGGGAAGTGATTGGTGTGTTATATGTGTGTCATTACCATGATTATTAAGGTAGAAATGGTGAAGTGGACCAAAAAGAAGGTTTCCATTTAAACCTTTAATCATTCATTCATTTGTTTTAAGAAAAAATCAATACAAAATATTTAATGAAATGGTTTTGTAGTAAATTAAGATATAAAAATCATTATGTACTTAGGGCATCATTAAATAATATTTTAATTTTCTCTTTCTTAGAATATATTTAACAAGTGCATAAACATAAATTCTCATTGCCCCCCAAAAAAGATTTCATAAATACTTGTCCATTTAAAAAACAAGGTAAAACGTTCTTGAAACAATGTGAAATTCAAAAAATTAATGTACATTATTAACAAAGTGTCTTATATTTGATCATCCAATTAAAATCATTCAATTTACAACAATATTTTGATATGGCTTTGTTGCTACTTTACGTTTACTTTCAAGCAACTTTCACAAACTAATTTTAATCATTTACTTTACTTGCTTACACGCTTCATGCTTATATGAGTGGCATTTGTGAGTTTGATTTGGTAATACACGTGAAAAAATTCTTAACCACTAATTTCTTATTTGAAATAACATGAGAACTTAAATATTGATATGCATTATCAAAGGAGTTCGAATTCCTTATTAATAGCCGAGTAATGTCTTATTATCTTTGTGTGCAAGTATATGGATTTAGGTTGTTTATAAATATTAGGTTGCTTTTAGGTCATGCTTTTGATGTCAAGCATAAGCACATGTACTAGGTTATGGAATGTAAAACTAGAAGTTCAACAAGTTGTTAGGGAAACTATTTAGGATTTTAGGAATTCATGATGGCCATTAATGTTTGTGAAAGAATTTAAAGTTTTGTAAGGTGACATTGATAGTTGGAAATAATGGGAAGTAGTGGGATTAAGGCAAGGTTAGCTAAAAGACAAGGGCATAAATGTCCATGTATGCTAGTTGATGGTTGTTACATGACAATTGAATTAATAGTCAATTCATGTAAACATGTATTCCCCTTGTGAAGGCAAAAGGGTGACAAGATTCTAATATGACAATCTTTTAATGTTAGAGTCCAAAACACCTTATATTCACAAAAATTGCTTCCTTTAGGTGTGGAAGCACCTTATACTTTAATAGGTGTAGGGTATACCTCCATATTGAGATGGGTGGCCACCTTGTGACATACACATCCATCATTCCCTCATGGTTTATGCATATCAAATTCATGATTGCCTTGTGTTTTATGTTATGTTCAATTGCATAGGTGGGAGACATTATTAAAATGTGTTATTAGATTAAGCCACACTTCACCTAGGCCCCATACTTCAACATTGCTTTTGTTTTAAGGCATTAACCTACACATTATCTTGTGAAAACATAAAAAATGATGTTTAATTTTTAAGAACTCTCAAGTATAGTTTTGGATTTTTCTTCTAGTTTTATCATTATAATTATAGTGGATTTTTGTATACCAATAAATAAGATAATGTCATGTTAAATTAATAAAAATATTAAAAAAAATTGGACACTATAAAAATGTCTTTTTGAATCCTTTAAACTAATTATATAAGGTGTCCAAATTGTACCTTTTTATAAAAGGAATAAAAAGGAATGCATTGAAGTAATGCAATTGATGTCAAAACTTTTACTGGATAAATAATGTTTATATCTATGTTTGCCCATGTTCATTGAATTTAATATAATTCAATCTTTAAAGTTTGCAAAGAAAAAAACTATTTTTTTGGGTAATTTGGTTTTTTTGGGGGTATTTACTAGGCTTAAAATTTGTAACTTGAAATGTAGGTCATCACATGTGGGAAATAATCATGCTAAAAAAACACCAAATTTTTCATGCAAGTTTATTCAAGCATTTTTCACATTTCTAACCAAATTGTTCATACAAGTTTATTCAAGCATTTTTGCATTTCTAACCAAATTGTTCATACAAATTTATTCAAGCGTTTTTTTCATTTTTGGATTTGAACTAAAATTTTATTCACATCAATGTAGACATGTGAAAAATTATTACTAGCACATAAATTATTTTAATTTGGACTATTCAATTTTTCTCAGTTAAATTTGTGTTGTGTAGATGATATTTTTAAAAAATACATTAAATAAAGTATTGATATCCTTCTTCTTCTTTTTGGAACCCCAAATGCAAATGAATTTGAAGATACAACATCATATGGTGAAAAATAAAAGAAAAAATGCAAGGTATATGCAAAGGTTGCATTATTCAAATTGATATAAAAGAATGTTACCCATGGGGTGTTTTTTTTCCTTCAATTTTATGATTTAGCCACACTAACCATTGTCCACAAAAGTGATTACCCAAATTCGGCTACATGTTAGAGAAAAAAGTGGAAAATTTTAAAAATCTTGCTATATTTTGGTGACCTAGTAGAACCTATTATGTGTAGGGCAATTTTATAAATGTTTTCCTCAAAATCTAGTGACTTTGGCACATTTTCTTCACAAAACCCTTTGAACAAGTCACATTAGATTTTTTTTGGTCACCAAGTGGTGAGAATTTTCCCCAAAAGAAAATGTTGTTACCCATATTATAAAGTTTGCTGCAAATTTAATGGTGGTTTTGCATACAAATTTTTTCATTAAATATATATACTCCCATAATATGAAAAAATATATGATTTATTTGTAGTAGCCATAAAATCAGGTGCCCTTGCACTACAAACTTCATAATCTTCTAAATCCAACTGTGGATTTGTGATGTATTTATTGCCAAAATAAAAATAAATTTTGTAGTTTTTTAATTTATTGTTGGAATTGAATTCAATGTGAATGAGGTTTCAAGTTTTTTGTGTTTGTGGGTTAATCTCCATTAAAGAGTCTCCATAAGCTCATCTTTGATATGACAAAAAATGGACTAACTTATCACTACACAAATCTACACTCAAAAAAATTAACTCTAACATCCAACCACATCTCTTGCTTTTCATGTGTGTTTTATTTGTGTGAGACTTTGTGAGAGCATGCCTAGTTGTCGCCTCCGTTTTACTCTCTATCCATATTAAGCACATCCAAGGAGCAATGGTAATTCCTCTTACATCTCCACCCTTAAACTTCCAAAAGTGGATTGAATGAAGTATAGACCATTTAAATTGCCTCACTTGGGGCAATCATAATTACTCTTGGCCAATCCAAGAGAATCATTTCCTTATGTCAGCATACTACATGGCTTTGCCAACATTGGTGTATTTACTAGCTAGCAACAATTTTACACCATTTGACTCCTCAAAGGGTTTGTTTCTTGTTGCTATTGGGCATGCTCTCAACGTTGGTATTGTTGAGGGGTTTTTTTGGGTACTAGAGTTATCTATAAAGTCACCCCGTCTTTGGGCCTGCTTTCACCCCCTATCCTTTCTTTCACGAGTATTCGCAAAGTAATTTTTTAAATATCAAATCTTAGGATGAAATGCTGAAACTCAGCATTTAATGCACAAGGTTCGAGACTAATTATAGTAGTCCTACAGGTAGGAGCACTGGCAGTAAAACTATATGTAGCAGCAGTGCAGGCGGTCAGCGAAAGGGAAAGACAGGATGAAACTTAGTTTACCACCAAAATTGCTGGAAAAACTAGTTTCGGTCCCAGTTATGTGACTTGCAAAATGTTCATTCCCAGTTAAGTGTTTGATGCCTTATTATGTCAAAACTGGTGGTTCTCGCCCCTAATTGCGAGACTTTATGGATAACTTTATTGTTGGGGAAATTTTCTTCATTTAAGAACTAAAAACCAATGTGAACAAGTAAAAATTGTCGTAATTATTACTCCAATTAATAAAGAATTTAATCAAAATTGGGTTTGATTATTAGAACTTGAGATGGATATTATAGAAAAGTTGAACCCAAAACTAAGTTCTCAGTTATATTTTATGTGTGAAGTCAGAGTGGAGATATTGTACCCCCACTATGACTACTGATAATTGACAATATTTGTCGAAACAATAATTATTTTGAAAAATTGGGTCTGATTGAATATTTCTTAATCTCAACAACAAGACAATTGAACTATCTTTTTTCTTAAAAATGTTTTTGAAGGCCATTGTGGTAGCCCGATGATTAAAGCTACTTAATAGAGTTTTCATTAAAGTCATCCTATCTGCACCACGTCTTTAGGCCTCCTTTCATCCCCTATCCCGTGTTTGAGTGAGGTCCGCAAAGTAAGGAAGTTTTATTAAATCTGGGTATGAAATGCTGAAACTTAGCGTTTAATGCACAAGGTTCGAGGTACCTGTAGTAGTTGTACAGGTAAAAATATATACAGCAGTAGTGGAGGCGCTCAGGGAAAAAAAGAAAAAAGGGGTCAAAACAGGACAATATATATAGACCCGGCGGTTCTTGATACAACGCCCAACATTGATAAATACACCGTTTTTCACACACACAAAAGTGGCTTTTGTCCAAAATGGAGAAGAGTAGAACAGGGAAAGGGGAGGAGGAGGAGAAGGAGGGTAGCGATGCGAAGGCAAGCTTGGCAGGAGGGAAGCAGCAACAGCAGCAACCATAACACCAACGGAAGACAAGACGTGAGGCGGCGAGTGCAGGTGCAGCAGAAACTCAAGACTGAGACAGTTTTTTTTCTTTTTCTTTTTTTTCAAAAATTTTTAAAGGAGAAAAGAGAAAAGGTATAACAGATCTTTTGTCTTCCAGGTCGAAGTTGGGCGATGGCGGGAGCAGCACAGTACTTGCAAAATCTTCCATCCCGGGGATGTTTTTCACAGCCGTCCGCTACTAGCACGGTACACAAACGCTTAGATTTCCCTACATTTCCGGCCTCATTCCATTGTTTAGGGGTCCTTCTCCTTGAGCCGTGACACTTTGCTGTACAGCTCTGGTCGGTGGTGAATTCATTGATTGAGAAACAGGCTCGTTTAACATGTGTTTTCTGGGGTTAGGTCTTCTTTCCTGGAATTAATTAATTTTGTGTCTTGATTTTCTTCGAAGCGAAATGATTGTAGCTGCAAAAGTCTTTCTCCTGACTATTTTAGGTCATGAAGTGTTGTTAAGTAGAAAGTTGTCACAAAAATTGTTTGCCACTGGATACTGAATAATGATTTTAGGTCGAACTTTGGCCGAACTTTTTTTAGGTCATGGAGGTGACCTCCTACTCATGGTTTTCTCTTTTGTTTCTGTCTGTTTTCTTTCCCCCATATTTCTGGCCTTCGCGTTTTGTTGAGAAGCAGATTGTGCTTTAAAATGGTTTTGTCAAGCTATTTTATATCAAAAAGCCTAATTGTAGCTGCTGTCATGGAAATAAGATACTCTATATTAGGGCAGCAATCTTAGGGTTATAACATAACTTTGTGTAGTCCATGATGTTGTCATGTTTGGTAATAAACTTTGGCATTCTAAATTTCAGGGTGGAATGAAGGTTTATGTATGCCAACATGACACTGCCCCTCCAGGTTTGTTCCCTCCAGCAATTGGCTGATGCTGTAAAATTGCAATTCTTAATATTATGAGCTTGGCTACTTCATTTTTGTGATGTTTATGGGAGGTAGCTGTTTTTCATATTTCCTCTGTTTCCTTCAGATGAACAGCTGATCAAAACAGATTCCACCAACATCCTTATTCGTGCACTGACACTGAAAAAGGAGAAAGGCAGGACAGAACAGAAAGCAAAAGACAGCAAAGGCAAGGTTGTTGCTGCTGCTGCTGCTTCTACTCCTGAGGAAGGGAAGGGTAAACGGTATTTTTTTTTCAATCCCAATCACTACCAACAAAAGTGTTTCTCATGCCACATCCGTTATTTCCAAGCAAGTGCTTCTTGAATTGAGCTAAGATGGGAAGAAATCACAGAAACATAAGTCATGATGTTTGGGTGATATAATAAGGGAGAGTCTGCAGATAAACATTAATCTTTAGTCCAGATTTGCTCCTTTTGGGTGTTCAAGGTTGGTTATTCTTGGCAATGTTGTTGATGTGGCAGGCCTGCAGAGAGACAGCTTGAGGACAAGCCGGCATTGAAGAGGGCTAACACTGCTAACGGCAGTACTCCTGATAGAAAAGGTGAGGGGATGTGATTCTATCAGTACCGGGAACCCTACCCCTCCATGATCAAGGGACTTGGAGAACTTATCGCATGCATGTACATGTGTGATGTGTGTGGGGGGGTTGGGTGGGGGGCAGAGGGAGGATCAAGTAGACTTTCCGGGAAGAATTTGCAGGTCTGCACTGTGCAACAGCTCAAGGCAATGCTCAAGGAGATGAACCTACCATTGAAGGGAAATAAGGTTCTCTCTTGAAGCATCCATGATGGTTTCTAAACACTCAGTTGCTTTGTAAATGGTTGCTCTTCCATTTGTAAATGCTCATCAGTTACTTTCATGTCACCATGACTTGTGGCTCTTGTGAGGTGGCAAGCATTGTAATGAGTTTGCCTATGTGCAGGAGGAGTTGATTGCACGGCTTCTCAAGGAGCAGAAGCGGTAACTTTCAGGTTTCCATGCCCTTATTAGGTAGCCAGGATATGTCTATTTGTCCACAATGGGCATTTTGCAAAGAAAAGGATGGAGTCTTCCATTAAACTGGAAGTTCCCTCAACCCAACCCTTGAAGTTGGTCAATCTATTTGTTGGTTTCTGATACCCTTTCGATTGATACTGACCTTGTCTTCTTCCTGTTTGCTGGGAATTGGTGCTGTTGGATGGGAAGAACATTTGGTTGATAAAATGAAACTCTCTGAATGACCTGAAACAGAGTGCTTACAAGGAGAATTTGTAAATCTGTTTTTCTTTGGTTCAGAGTTCCAGGTACCAGAGCATGATTCTATACTGCATAAATGGACTTGCAGCTTGTGATCTTATGACAATTTTCCTCACAATGTTCACTTTGTTTGCATGAGGATTTTTTCATATTGAACTGTATTAATAAAGGCACCAATCCAGAATTCAAAGTTGAAGTATGACAGGAGATGACATAAGTCCAAGTTGAATTCCTACAAGTCAGATGTGGAAGACTAGTGACTGACAATGAAGATCCTAACTCGACTACGAACCGCTTGTAACTACTCTTCTAGAGGGAAACTTGAGAGGTGGCTGAACCCTTTGCTACTGCACAACTCAGGATGGAAGATGCTTACTGATTGATTTTCAGGAGGAGCTATCTTACTAAAACTAGCTCGACAAGCCTCCTGATGTGTACAAAGCTAAAGGTACTTTTTTGTTGTACATGCGTAGATTCTTTGATTTAATGATACACTTGATTGAAGTGTCAAAAATTTGCTTCATTACATATGTTGGTGTAAGAGATGTTGCCCATATCTTGGGCTCAAATCTCCTTTGCATTAGAAGGACACCCCATTGACAGCCATAACCACCATAGAGCATGTGGGAGTGTATTGATGACTTTCACCTAGAAATCAAGAGCATGGCAACAGTAGAGCTCTGTATGCATGCACAAATAGAATTGGTTTTTGACACTTTCTCATCTTGCCTCTGCATGTAGAACAAGCAACAAAGCTCTGTCAGGTTAGGATGGCAATGCTCATGCAGGGATCCATGGCAGCTACATTCTTGAGAAAGTCCACATTCAGGAAGTGAACCTTGGTCTCCAGATTACTAAGGCCCTCAGTTTGAGGGCACAGGAATGGGGGTCTTAGCCTGAGTTCTGCTGCTTCAGAACATATTGAGGGCCAAGGGAGAAGCCTTCCCCACAGTATAGCACTAAGCATGAGGTGAACCTTGTCATGAACCTAGACATACATAGATCAAGAGTAGGAGTGGGAGGGTTCTTATGTCTACTCCTTGAGAGTGGGACAGATCTTACGCCTATTTATAGGTGTAAGATCGATCTTTACTCTTTTTTAGGAGGGTTATAAGGTGCCCTTCAAATACACTAAGAAATTTTCTCCAAGTACTTTATGTCACCCTAACTCACAAAGTCTGCATAACTTCACAAATTGAGCCTCCAGCTACACATGATTTGTGAATTGTTTTTTCAAACCAAGCTTGAGGTCCCAAAAACTACTAAGTTTGAGGATGAGGGGCCTACCCCAGTGGCTAAGGGTTGTGGTTTTGTGAGCTGCTAAGCCAGCAGGTTGGGACTTCAAATCCCAACTAGACCTCCTTCTCCTCACCCTACCCTGCTGATTAGGGGCTTGGTTGTCACAATTATCCAAAACAAAACAAAAAACTACTAAGGTTAGGGTTATCAAAAATGCTGACATTGAATGAGTCTTAAACCTACACCAATCCTTAAAATTGTTGTCACCAAGGTTGTATACTTTTCTTGGGTACTTAAAAGAAAACCCAATTCTCCTTAATTAAATATTAGACAAATAAAATGTCTCATTCAGTTTATCAAGAAAAATTATCAATGGCTTCATATGAGAGACATACTAATCACAAACTTGCCCTCTTCATGTATTTGTGTTTTTATAATATTTTAACAATGTGTTTAAAGTTAAATGTTAATATAGTGTTGATACAGTCGTTAACATGATGTTGTGATGACATTGTAACACATTGTGATGATCAATCAACACTTCATTAACATTTAATCTTGAACACATGGTTAAAATGTTGTAAAAACACAAACACATGGAGGGGGCAATTTTGTGATTAGTAGGGGTTTCCAAAAATAATAAGGAGGCATGATCTATTAAGATAAAAAAAATTGCAATCTTCAACCTAGGTCATATTTGGAGCACAAGACTAGGGTATGTAGGCCAGTGATTCAACACTTAGTGCATTTTAACTCTTCCTCTTGTTCATGCATGGCCTTCTGCATATGGGGTCCAAAGATAAGTGTAGAACATTAGAGGGTGCACATGTAGCCCTTTAAAGGACTAAAAAAAGGTTTAAAAATGAAGAAGATCACAAACTTGAAAAATCCCATCAAATACATGGCAGCCTAAGAATGATGTATATTGCCACCTATAACTAAACAATCAAATTCTAACAAATGAATGTTATGTACCCCATCACCAAAATGGATGAAGCATAACATGAACATAATCCTATGTTTAAACATTCACATTTGTATGTGTGGGAGAGATCTAAATTAAAAGAAGGCTTAATATTCAATGGTCATGGGTGTTTGAGGGTTACATGAGCCCTAAACATTTAGATGCACATTGATGTCACCATAGGTCTATGGGTGTGGTGGAATTATTTTTGCAAAACTCATGTTCTGTTCATGTGCACCCTCTTGCACTTTTGTTCTCAAAGGTTTCTTGCTTTTGCTCAATTTTTTTTGCATATTTTTTTTTCCTTCTGACCATGGTTTTCTTTGAGGTTTAATTATTGGTGCCTTTTAGATGCTTAGAGCAACACATCCCTAAGTTTTTCAACTGGTATAAAAGTAAAAAACTTGACAAATTTTGTTTTTGAGCAAAATGCAAACCCATGGCACATTTCGTATTTCCCAAGAATTAAGAGGAGGAATGAAAGTCCCAAGATGAGATTAGGACGAGTTCATTAAGGTGAAATTAATATGCACAAACCAAAAAGGAAAATGGTTAGTGCAAATTGGAGTTAAATTGACACATGGATAAATTATGGGGAACACACATTCACTTGATACATCATAGCCCAAAATTGGTAAGAGTAAACATTGTCCTTTCTATAATGTATTATAAGATGGCACAAGGGCTGCATCAGAATGAAAAAAATAATGGGATTACCAAGTGAAAGTACCAAAATTTCAAAGTTATGAATCTCATTATTTTTAGTAGATAACTTCTTCATATAGAATCCACTTCAAAAAGTATTGAAGACAAAGTTATAGTTTCAAGAACTTTCCATCAATGTGTCACACTTTTCAATTAGAGGTGAATTGACCTTGAAAAGGTCAAAAATTGTTTGGCAAAAACTTATATAAAAAAAAGGCAAACAAGGATATCCTCATTGTAAAAGAAAACCACATTAACAACTATTGGGCCAAAACCTTGAGTGACTTTTCCCAAAGGAATCCAAGGTAGAAGAAAATAAATTCATTTAATAATCCCCAATCTAGCTACATTATAAGGACCAAAATATGTTATTTCATTTTTCAAACAAATAACATGTTTAACACCTTGGAGTTTATTAAAAGTAGTAAAATTTTCATACTCAAATGTAGAGCATTATAAACATTAAAGATAGCCTATGTCCAAATCAATTTACCATTCTCCAAAAGAAAAATCCACACTATGGCTTCCACCTAATGCTAAGACCATTTAATCTAAGTAAACATTAGGTCATTCTCCCAATCCAAATAGACCATAGTGCAATACCCTTAAGCAAATGCCACATTGGATTAAAGTTTTACCTTTAATAACTTTTTCAAAAAAACATTAGTCAATTGAAAAGATCCTTTAAAGACCATCCTTACTTAGCTATCCTACAGCCTTTTAATGATAACAACCATCCATTGCTAAATCTTTTGGGCTAAATTAAATTCCCAGCATTGATGAAATTTTGTTTTCACTACCATATCTCCACAAAATGGGCGATTGTTGACCAACAACTAATTTATCCTCTTCCTCCAATAGTTACCAACCATTGTTCTCTCTCATAAAGACCACATAAAACATGTTCTTATGCCAAACCTTTGACCAAACCAACTTGATATTTATTTTGTGAAAACTTCTCCATTTGTCTTACGCTAGCTTCAAGAGACTTGAAACTTTCCTAAACATCCTTCTCTAAGATTGATGAAATACATGAATAATTCAAACCCATCTTCCCATGCCCATGCTTAGGGATCAAATGACAACATCCCATAATATAAGCATATTGGGGAATGTGTTGCCCTTTAAGAATCCTACAAATATGGGCCTTCCTTAGCAATATAATAAATTGAAAGTCCTCTAGTTTCACAATGTTCATTAGAAAAGTGAAAGCACACTATAATGTACTTTTATGGAAGTCACAATGGCAATTTTTTTGGTCAACCAATTTTTTTTTGTATATAACTCAAATGCATTTGAAAAATATACCCAAAAAAAAAAACTAAAATCATATTGTAATCTCACAACTTTGAAAAAAATTACATTAAAAATATCAATATCAATCCAAGGTGAACTTTGCAATGTAAGGTACATCTAGGATCACAATCTAAATAACTATTGTTTCATGGAGTTTTTGTTTTTAGTGGAGTTGAAAAATGTGCCTATAATTTTAGACCACCAAAAATTTTAATATCATAACACCCAAAATTTAAAAATTAAAGAAATGTCCCTTTTTTCTTTTAAGATTTAAAATTAAAACTTGATAATCACTGAATCTTGTAAAAGTTCATTTTGACATTTACATTGACTTTGTAGAGACCAAAATTTAGGAAATGTGTTAAAAAAGGTCTAAATTAGGGTGATATGAACTTGAAAATGGAAAAAAATGTTAATTTCAACATCATTTAAATGTTATTATTTGAACACCAACTTCATTAGGCTCAAAAATACATCAGATGTGAACTCTCATATGGATTTTGAACTACCACTTTTTTGGTCCACCCTAGTGTGTTTTCACTCTGAAATAAAATTTGATGTTGACCTCTTACATTGAAAACTTCTATTCCTCTAGCAATTTTAAGAACTACAAATTTTAGGGAACATTTAGGTTTGAATGTGTTATATATTTATAATTTATTCTAAACTTGATTTTATTCTAAAAACATAATTTATTCTAAACTTGATTTTATCCATCATGAACTTATTGTCATGAATGATAACCCTAGTATCATGGCCAACATCATTGCTTACATCATTGTTAGTATCATTCCTAGCATATCACCAACATCATGGATGAATTTCATCCATAAATTTCATTTGGATACAAATGGATGAAATTCATCCATTTTTCATCCATGATGTAGTTAGGAAAGGCTATAAGAGGTTCTTTGAGATATTTTGAAATATTTTGAGATATTTTGAAACATCTTGAATTAGTTTGAAATATTTTTGAAATCTTTCATGATATTTTGATATATTTTTCCTTGAGCTAGGTCTTCAATAATGTATACATAGGAAAAAAATCTCTTCATAGTTACTTTTAGTTTATTCAACACCAATTTAAAGTATGACTTTGCATCACAACTTTGTTTTATTTTTTTCATGTTTTCATAATAAAATTTTGTTTCAACCTATGTCTTGCACACTTTGTGTTCTAGTTTTTTATTTTCATATACCATGACTTGAACTTAAACCTAAACCTATTTTCATCATGGTTGGTTCGTGTCCATCCAAAATCTTATTGTCTTGATAATTTTCTTGCCTATAACACTTATCAACTGACCTTGATCACCTAAATCACTAATCCAAAAGAAGTCCCCAAAAATTTATACAACTTGTTTTTGGCCCATTTCCAATTTAAATTCTCTAACCAACTAGGTTTTTATTTATTCTCTTGACAAAATAATGCCACACTTTTATCCCAATCGATTTAAAATTGAGATGCTACACCAACAACCTTCAAAATTTTCAGCAAATTGATTTTTTCCCATTCTTAATCATAAAAGTTGTATCATCCACATACTAAAAAATTATCTATTGATCATTTGATTATAAAAACATCAATCCTATGCTTTTACTTGGATTCATTTCACCTTTCTCAATTTGGTTGAAAGCATCACCCACTAGTAAAAAACAATTTATGGGCCAACGGTCAACCTTGCTAACGCCTCAAAAAATAAATTTAAAACATCATGTGGTAACCCCATTGAAGTTTACCACTGCTTCAATATCCTTGAAAAAAAGTTGGACCATTTTCATGAATTCTACAAAAAGACCAGCTTTTGGCAACATAAAAAAACAGTCCATGACATTTTATCATATGCCTTAGCAAAATCCAATTTAAAGTAGATCATTTCCTACCTAGATATTTTGTCCCATTTTAAGGTTTTGAAAAAAAAAGTTATCCAAAATGTATCTCCATGACAAAAATCTTGTTTGATTTGAATCAATTGCTACCATTAATACTAATCACAAAGCCAATGCTACAAAACCTTAGCAAAAATATTATAAGCCATGTTGAACAAAATGATTGGTTTCAAGTTGATTTGGTTTTCTTCCTCCCCCTTTTTGAAAATCAAGGTGATTAAACCTTAGGGACTCCTTTGGGGAATTTCCTTTTGTAATTGATTACTTTGTAAATTCATGGCCTAGTGTTTTCCACTATTCTCTATAAAATTCAATGACCACACTATGAGCCCTTAATTGTTTCCCTAGTGCCATTTCAACCACAATTGTTCTTAACTCCTTTGTAATGGGTGTTACCAATCTTTCACACATGCTATCTATAAAATTTCTTTTCATTATTGCAAAATCAAGTTTCTTTCAACAAAGGCTTCCTAAGTCATAGGTGGTTTTGGATATAATTTTTGAAAATGTTCATTACAAGCACACTCCATATTTGGTTTCACATTTACAAATTCTCCTAACTAGGTTTTGATGGTTGCAATCAAACTCAATGGAGAACTATCTTTGACAACATGCAAAAAATTCCTTGCACATTGAATATCCTTTCTACATCCATTTTAATTTAACTTGTATTTGCATGCCCTTCACCTTGCAACCATGTTATTTTTGGGTCTGTGACCAAAGCTAAAACATGAGAGTGAATGTGAGTTGAAACAATGTCCTATGATATAAACACATTTGCACAAGGGTGAAAGGAGAACAAGTCCTAACATTCCCAAGTGTTTTTTCCCACTTTGGGACTTAGAATCCCAAGAATTCCAAAAATTTGGGACAAAAGTGAAGGTAAAAAACTTGGTTTAAATTGCCCCCCTACAATATACCATTGGAAAGGTCTTGAAATAAAGATGTTGGAAATGAGTTCACATTCTCCATTTGGAGTTGTGAGATAAAAATTATGGCAAAAAAAAAGGATGGGAATCAAATTGACAACTTGAATATCAATTTTGAAGAGACAAAAAATAAAGGTCAAAATGAACTTTGAACTAAACATGTGACAGAAAATTGGATTTTTTTTTTCAAAGGATATATAATTTCTTTTGAAAACATTTTAATTAAAGTTCATATACTAGATTAGGAGCTCATAAAGTTGCAAGACATAATTTATTCAAAAAGGAGAATTTCAGGACTCCTTGGGAGTTTTTGGAATTTTTGTCATTTTGGTGTAGCCTTGCCACTTGTCACAAAGTATATTATAGGAAAAGAAATGATGATTTTTTGCAAGTTCAAGCCATGGTGTGTTTTATGAGTTTGATTTGCTTGTGGTTTGTCTATGCACCATTTTGGTTCAACTTGCACTAGCCATTTATTTTTGAATTTGTGTAGGTTGATATCACCTTGTCCTCCCTTTTGTAAGTTCATCCTAGTCTCATCTTAAAGCTCCCACCCTTGTTTCTCTCTTGAGAATTAAAGAATGTGCCCCAGGTTTACATTTCATTGTAACTTTGAAAATCAACAAGTTCTTTTTACTTTGATACCACTTGACAAACCTAAGGGTGCATCGCCACCTTTCTCTTTTCCATTCACTTTAGATATTTTTGACATTGATCCACTTTGTTTTGAATAATTCAATCCTCATTGCAGCTTTGAAGATTTGTCATTCCAAATTTCACCTCCATCCCCAACTTAGTTTCTTCCTTCCGAAAGGGATTAGCATACCACAACTCCTAGATTTATTAGAGGCATGTTCCTCCATGTTAAAATCCACTAAAAATATTCATCTACAATTTGATGGCAAATTCACCATCACCTCTTGCTACAACTTACACCTATCTTTACATTCATCAGGGGCATAAATATTAGCAATCCCAAGGTTGTCACTAGGGATCCCATCTAAGTCCCAAAAAAACTTGTTTTTAACAACTTTGCCTTTTGTTATTATAAAATTTGCCCACCTCTTAACCAATAGTAGATGCATCTATCCTCTACATGCACTAGCTCTTCACTCCTCTATAAAGTATCCAAGATCACTTACCAAATTTTACAATTTGCTTAAGTCCATATCCTCCATGTCAAAGCCTTAGCATTTTCTACCCTCAATTTGTGCTCTTGCAAAGCTAGGATGTCCACCTGGTGATTAAACTGTTGATATAATTCCAAAGTGAAGACACCTTCATATCCTCATTGAGACCTCAAACATTCAATGACATAAGTTGCAGATTCATGTTAATTACTTATTGACAACAATGCTTGATCACTTATTGGCTTCATTTCGAGCCTAGCTTTGTGACTCTTCCAACCCCATATGTCGTAGAATGAGGCTTCATCCTTCAATAACTTTGAATATCTTGAAGAGCTTTGACTCTCCCTTGAAGACTTAATCTATGTTCCTCCACCTTCAAGTTGCACAGCAGAGTTTTGACTAGGTAGGCCTTTCACTGCCAATGAGCCTTACCGTTAAGTCTGATGTACTTTGATTGCTATTCACCTCCTTTAGTACTCCTATGTGTTCATTGTCATGTAAGAGCTCCTTCAAGTATCTTGCTTTCAAAATTTTCCTTTGAGTTTGCTGGGGATTTGGGAAAAGGTTCATGTTTGGCCTACCATTCTCCTTTTGAAGAAGGTCCACACCTCCTGCCATAGTTTCCGACCCTTGCTTAGTGTACTGCCCATTAGCATCATCCCTTTGATGCTCCAACCATGACCACCTGACCACCATCCTACCTCTGCATGTACAACTGTTTTCAACCAAGGGGCTGCTCGTTGTTCTTGGGACTGCACTCTTCCTTCAAGTTCCTTTGCACATCCTGAGATGTCTCTGCTGTCCTGTCCTTTTTCTGAGCTTTTGAAGATGAGAGAATTTCCCCTTCTTCACCCTCACCTGCATCTAGCATGTCTAGTGCAGGGGGTTGGTGGTCGGTTAGCCCACGAGCAAAAGGTTACACCACAAAAATTCCTAACCATTACCTAGAGGAATTTATTTTGAACAAAAACATGGCAGGTTGCTCTAAGGTCATGAGCAATACAGTTATAGATCTTGAGACCACATATTCTTTCCTCATAATCTCCAGGAGAAAGTAGCAGGTGGGTAAGCTCTGCACATTTAAACTGTGAGACATGGTCCATATGTGCAGCACTTGAAGGTGCTCAGAAGATTTTGTAACTATGTTTGGACTCATTTGTAACAGTTCTAATCAAAAGCATCTTTCTCAGTTGAGTCATATAGATGTGTCATAAGACTCTCGAATGTGTTTTCTGGTACAACTATGATGGTTTTGAAGTGGTGAGAACTTGGAACTCATCCTATGTGAGCTGAAATGTACACTGGCAGATTGCCTCTCTGGGCATCTCTTTTCCATTCAAAGTCTCTGCAGCAGACAGAAGATTTCAGAGAAGTCAGCTACAGTAGTACATGAGTTTCAAACAAAAACTCCTGCACATTTGGAGAGCTTAATTTGGCATTAAAAGCTCCTGCTACATATATGTTAGAAGCTTTGTTTATCCTTATTTCTCACAACAGAAATTCTTCACAGAATGCTGTTCCAATTTCCAGTCATACTGCAGCAAACATTTTTGACAGATACTTGTACTTGGTACGATTGAGGATCAAACTTTGGCAATAGGGTTAACCTCCTCTTGGTTTCCCCTCATGGACTCTAACCAGTGACCACCCAAGGCCCAATCATGCAATACTGCTGAAGAATACATGATTACTAACAGTTCTACAAACTGCAGAATGAAGCATAGATGACAAGAGTCAATTTTTTGCCTCCATTCTACAGAGATACAAATTAATCTCCATGGCTATTATGGTCTAGCTGCCTCCATCTTAACCCTGCACAATCTCAATTGAGTGGCACAGCCAGTAACATACAACCTACAACATCTGTGGGTTAGAAGATATGACATATGTATGAAATCATGAAAGTCTAAAAAGTGAATTAGCCATGAGTTTTGGAATACCTGAATATCTTCGACATACCTTAAATCATGGATCCAATGATACTCTAAAACAAGTTTTCTGCAGCCCCGATAGCCAATCTCAGCCCAAGTGAGGAAAAGGCTGGCAACCTGAACTTTCCATCAATGAAAAAGTGATCCATCCACCATAGAGCACATGGTAGTAAATTGGTAGAACAAGTCAACAACACCACTCGGAATAATTTATTTCCTAGTATCAATTGTGAATAAGGTTTTCAATCACTACCATGCATACCATTACATTCAAAAGCTGCTCAAATGTTCATGGAACACAAAGAAGCTAATGTGCATACATGACACCCTGCAGTCTGAAGTAATTGCTCTAGAAGTACAACCCTCCCTACATCTACACCTGTCATACCAGATATGAAACCCTTGTATCAAAAGACCACAGGGCTTGCTTTCAGCCAAGCTCCACATAACCATTAAAAACGTTGAGTTACCACAAGGTAGCTCTTGCCTGGGAAGGTCTGGCAACTGTTTGCAGTCTGGCTGAGAAACAATAGTCTTACCCACCCAGTAAATAGCCTACTAGCATGCTCAAAAGGGCAACAAGAATGACAAAAAAGAATGAAAACCCTGACTGAAGCTTTTGATTTGCCTTCAAGGCTTGCACAGTGCCCATTCCACCAGCTCTTGTCCCTGTCTTGGCTTGCTGCATATGTCAGATCACATATGTTAGCAATGACTAAAAGTCTATTATCCACTTGAGAATCTTCAACTCACACACTTGTACCAATTCAAAACAAAACATTATCCTTGCTGGACATCCTCCACCTTAACATCCAGTACCTATTTCTATCCTAGCTCTACTGCCTGGATCTTTCAAGGTTGTCTATGCTATCCTCCCACTCTCATGCATGTTACAAGTTCCTGAGCCTAATATTAGATCACTAATTTTGAGCTGGAGGGCAGAGCAAACCAATTCTTGCTGCAGGCGAGCATTTTGCTGTATTGCTGCATTGCGCTCCTCGGTCAACATAGCCAAGGCCCCCTTTGCCTGCAATAGAGCACATGAAAATAATTAACCCACAGGGAAGCTCTATCCAATCTTGAGATATTTCAAATCAACCACAACCACTGGTATTCGCAGGCAGAAATAAACTCTGAATGAGAATGCCAGAAGTTGGTTGCAGGCATGTTTGAGTACAATGGACTTCTCAGAGAAGTGTCCCATTTGAAGTGAAAGTTTCATTGCTGAAGCTGGATACATAGAAAGAGGACTACAAAATAGCTGACTATGTTCATACAATTGTCATAGTACACTGGATCCAGAATTCCACCCTTCTTAAAGGCACAGTTAGTCTAGAAGGTGAAGGAAGTGAGGCTGAGGAAAGAAAACCTCAGTTAACTTGGCCTTCAATTCACTGATGTCCTTTGCTGCCTGCAAAGTGGAAGACAAAATCAGTTTCCATCGAGGATTACAGCTACAGGTACATCATATAGACTCCAAAAGCAATATACCAACTAGAACATATCAACAAGCAAAAGGGAAGAGAGGTATACTGGATCTAATGGTGAAAAATGATGATCGCCATTGTCTACTGCAGCTTCCATCTTTGGTGATAAGCCTTCTTCATTTGACTCTGTGATTGGTGATGGTGGTTGTGGTGGTGATACATACAGCACCCTCAGCTTTGCTTCATGAACTTCCTTGCCTGACTCTTTACTGAACTGCAAAGACGAGTGGTTGGGTAAGTGGCATCACATAATACTGTTACTCATACATGAGCATGCTAAGAGATCCTCTGTTCGATAAGCACTTTATAAATCTAACTGAGGTTGTCTCTAAAATGGTCAATACTCCTCACATGCATAAATACACAATTTTGAAAGGAACACAATTTATTTTTTTGATATGTAGACCTTGAATATCTGAAGTATGCTACTCAGATCATATTACTTAGAAGACTTGGAGTAGTCTCCAATTTCAAAAGCAAAATACTGCTTTTGATCTATCAACTATATTGTGATTGCCCTTAAGATCAACAAAGAACAAGTGAAATAATGACAGCACCACAGCTACATCTAAGTCATACTTAGAGTCCCTACCAGTTCTGGAGAGACATCCTTGGGTGAGGACCCAACAGGAGCTACTACACTCTGCACAAGAAACTTGTCTTTGCATTGCATATCTGGAGGTGCTTCTCGCTGTGCTTGCATGGTGACTGCCACAAGTCAAACAACCACCAACACCACAACAACTTAGCAACACTCACACCACAAACAAGGCACTGCACTTCCATGAGCAAAAAACATGCACAAAGAATCAATGAATTACATTGGAAGACACATCATAAGAAAAGAGGAAACAATAAAGTAGCAACATGGAAAAACAAGATGTCCATGTTTACTTCAAATTCCCTTCACCATGTGAAAAAGATGGTAACATTAATTTTGGCTCACACATTGATGTCAATTTACATTGGGCAATAATCTGCAAGCCACTTAATTGGTCTCCCAACAGATGATAAATCATGTTTGTAAACCATGTGTCTCAATCTAGAAACATGGTGCGGCTGCCAGAGCCATTGAAAAGTTGTCATGCTGGGATACCTGTGACATCTGCACTGCTTTGTGGAAGAACAATCCCATTGTTGGGCCGCACACAATACTTTTTGGGTGATGTGGTTTTAACCTATGACACAAAAACAGGGGGTTATGTCATGTGCATTTCCCAAAAATCTGTCATATTTCCTACAGAACATGGAGGGCCATTTCAATGGAAAGGCAACCAGAGGCACTGTAGGACAAGTAATAACAAAACTTTCCACTCAAGATAACATATACAAAAAATGTATGGCGATAATCATCAATCTGCTTTTCCAAATGCATCTATTGAAACCCAATATCAGTAAGGGGCCCTTATCACCCATACATGTTGCAAAATCTGACAATGTAGAGAGTAACCTAATGTAAAAATCTGTTAAGGAACTGCATCCCTCCCAGATCATCAAAACAGAAAAAAAAAACCTGGGATGCATCTTTCTGACCCAACCTTAAAGGCCACATAGCTATCAGATGAGTTGATAAGGCGTAATGATGATGATATTTGCTTCTTCAATTCAACTGTGCCACAACAGAGACAGAACAGGTTACAAACACTGGTGAAAATACTCCACATGACTACCAAAAATGACTGAGGAATGTGTTGAAAACTGGCTAATAAATAATTTCAGTAACTTCTGCAACCCTAAAATATGATTGCTTAAGAACAAGAAACCCTTCCCTTGCATGTGGATTAGTCATGTTTAGGGCAGTTGTCCACATAAGGAAACACACCTTTCATTAAGTTTGAGAAACATAAGAGATCTCAATGAGCCAACAATGCTGAAGCAATGTGAGAAACATACATGGGAACTTCAGCTCTCCAGGCTGTATGCTGAGAAGTTCGTTGGGCATGGCTGCTGTTGGTATGGCTCCCCCTCCCTATTGTTTGAGATTTCCAGATCTCTGTGTACAACAGAGAGACTTCACTTCAATTCCTGTTAAAACCAACACTGGGATAAACACCAAGACTTTGTGATGATTCAATTACTCATTCTGCCCATTTTCTGATCAAGAGCCAAGGCCCTGGACACTCAATGGTCAAACCCTAATAGAACTAGGCCCTATATTTTGGTCTAGAAACTGCTACTCCTGAGGCTTTGCTGCAACTAAGGGTAAGAGCACCGATCTGTATCAGAATTCCCTAAGAGGAAAGCGTCAGTAGCATGCGAGGGAGGGAGGCCTTGTGATCTCTTTCAATTTAGGAGAATGCATCTTCCCTCGGCATAGACGCCTGAAAAGGTTCTAAACTGCTGAACACAAAACCGATCCCAGGAGTTGACGATGGCCCAGAAACCAAGGCGATCTAGTACTTTCTCCAGAAGGCCGGAACAAATCCAATAAAAAAGCCAGAGACGAAATCCGGACGATACGGAAGCAACACACACGGGACTCATGCACCAGAGATGGCAAACCAAAACCTCATGTTCCTCATGGTCCCACCCATCTAGGGTTAGTAAAACAAACTGAGAAAAACAGAAAGACGAAAGAACGTCGAAAAAATTCACACAGAGTCGCCTTTCCCCGACCTCGCCCCCGCCCCCGCAAACCACGAAATGGTTCAAAAAACTCAAGTCGACGACCAAAGTCCCTTCCTCACGGCTCTCTCTCTGCCTCCCAGCCCCCCCTCCTCAAGACCCAACAATCGAATCCAACCGCTACCCTAAAAAGATAGGAGAGAGAAGAAGAAAGCTAGACAGAGAATGAGCACACCACAGACAACCGGGGGGGGAGAGAGCATCATGATGCCAGAAAGTTTTGACATATACGCACTTATGCAGCATAGAAGAACAACTGCCGCTGCTGCTACCACAGGCAACCAAAACGGAGAGAGAAAAAAGCCAAACCTAAGTTTCCGATGCAGGCAGGAGACGCAGGAGGAAGAGAGACTTGTCCAATACCTGCAAAGATGGCAATCGATGGCCGGCGGGCGATCAGCTGATGATGCAGAAGGCGAGAGGAGAGCGATGCGGAGAGGAGACGAGAATACGGGAAGAAAGAAAGAAGGAACCAAGACTGTCGTCGTCCCTCCTGTAGCTGTACCCCCAGCGGTCCCACCTTTTACCCCACGGTTTTCTGTCGTAGTGTTATATCCTGTGGTCAAGTTCTGTTTGTCCTTCAGTACATCTTTTTGTCCAAGAGTCCAAGCTTATCGGCATCTTGTCCCGTTGGCTTTACTCTACTCGTGTAGGCATTCCCCGTGGCCTAGCCTAGGTCAGCTACGGGTTTTGTTTGGTGGCGAAATTTCGCGACTTGGCGACCCAAAAGAAAAAGGACGCTGCGAGTTGTACAAAGGATTTTTTGGGAAAAATTCCCCCCAGAGCAGCAGTGTGTGTGTGTTTTAAATATAAATATAAATATAAATATATAAATAAATAAATAAATATTGTGATGAGTTGCTCATGTGGCGATCATCTATAAGAATATTTAGCCTAATTTGGCGATATTCAGACTATGAAAGTGAAAAAGTCGTAAGAACCCTTTCACGTCGTAGGCAGTTGTGGCGGCGGTTCTTAATTTTCATAACTGTGATTCTCCCCCTCCCCTCCCCCAGAAAAAATTAGTTGTGTTTGCCCCGTATATGCTTGGTAAAAGCTAAAATCATATATGCAAGTCTACTATCTTAGGTCATTAATATTTTTTTATAACATAAAAGGCAACAACAATATAAACAATTTAATCAATTAGAAGTTAATTTCATTATGATTTTTGTATTAAATCTTCATCAAAGCCTTATTGAAGTTTTTTAATTAACATCAAATTAATTAAAAACATTTTATATCTCAAAAACAAATTTGATATTAAACTTGATATTTATTTTAAAATTGATGTGTTTTATTTTAATCAATTCTTGGATTTTTTTTCAAATCAATTTTTTAAGAATCTCATTTAAATAAGATTTAAAAGAATTGAAGCTAATTATTTGTATGTTTATTAAACAAATTTCATTTAAAAAATTAATCATATGAACTGTTTTTAACATTTCATAGTGATATGAAACCTCCTCATACAAAATAGCAAGTGACAACCCAAAAAAATAAAATGATACAGAGGCATGATTAAATTAGTTACCCAACATTCATATTTTGAGAAGAAACCCAACAAGTAGATGGGTAGATTTCAAAACAACCCATCAATTGGATGGGTGTACCCAAAATTTACATAGGCACATCCATTAGCACCTTTTTTCAGGGCAGCTTTGGCACAAAATTTTGCTCAGTTTTGAGCACTGCCCGAGAGGGTCGTTACTTGCAACAATGCGGCACATCAGTTTCGGGGATACTACACGAGTAAGAACCCTTGACAGCGGGAATTTTACTGGCCAGAGTGAGCGACCACACACCAGCTGACCGTCCATCGGATGCCCACCACGACTCAGTTGTAGGTGAACCTCAACCTGAGTTAATATTTGATTTCACATGGGTAACCCATTCTGTAAGAACTAGGTTCTACTATATATATATATATATATATATAGGTTGGAAAATAGGTGACTACTAAGTAAGTAGATAGTTTATGCATAGGTAAGGGCTGGCTTTACTACCTACTTACTAATAACTTGCTTGTAGGTTGTTAGTAAGTAGTTAGTTTGAATAACAACTAAGATAACAACCATGGTTAACTAAGGAACTAGAACCCAATAGAAAAGTTTTTCTTGTTCGCAAACCATCCATCCTCCTCAGTGAGCTGGTGGGTGTTGGTTCACTTCGGTCAATTTCACTAGGGTAAGTTGGCTGACCACGATACACTTAGTGGGTTTTCAGGCTAGCAATGCAAGTGTAAGTAATTCATATGCATTGTCCTTTGTGTTGAAATTATTTCTTGGCAATTTTTGTTGTAAAACTGATTCACTAAAAAAAAAATTCGTTTAAAATTCGAATAGATAGTCATATTGTTAGTGAAACCATGTCCTCAAATTTTGATTCATTAGATGTGTTGGCCATGGATTGTTTCCAAAAGGTTGTTGTAAACTCTTCACAAACTTTGGTATAAACATTTTGATCACCATCCCATATATATTGTAATCTTGCAAGTGATTAGAAAATGCCTAGTATCCAACCTCAACTTAATACTCTATATTTACACTTTTCAACTTTTTTCTATCTGTAGAAGGATACAAGTCCAAGTCTAATGATGTTCAACAAGAATGTCGTGGATATGAATATGGTGACATGTTGGAAATGAACACACTTTACAATGGGTTACTTTCATTGTTTATTTCAAACTCGCTTAAGAAACTACATTGGTTACCCAAAATAATGCATAATTGCAAACATATGCATCTAATGACATATTTGTAAGTGTTTAATCAATTTGTGTATTTATTGTTATCATGAAACTTGTTTGATGTGTTTTGGATTGCTTGCATGGGACTAGTGACCTTAAAATGTTTACAAATGGCAAAATGATTTCAAAAGTTAGAACAATTACATTTGTTTCAATAGCCACAAAATTTGTTTACAAATCTTGTCATAAATTCCCATGAAAAATCAAGCACACACAATTTTCACAATGTCTTCATTTATAACACCCAATTATTGGATTCGAACCCCTTCTTATAGGTTTTGTTTTTGTTGGTTTTATATTTTATTAAGTTTTTTTTCTTGACAACATGTGCCCAATTTATGGTATTCACCCAATACAACTTTTCAATTACATTACACTTTCAACATTGCACTTTTTTCCAAGTTGTTTGGTATTTAATCTATTATCAAATATGGAAGTTCACAAACATTACAACCTTTTTAATTCCTTCAATTTAAAGCCATTAAACACCACGTGGTTTGGCCATGTGGACACATTGGTGACATGGAAGAATATTTGATTATGTTAGGGAATATTCATATGCGTCATGAAAATATGTTAGAGAATATATTTTTTAACATGGATAAAATTTATTCAAAAAAAAATTATTCATAAAACCTTATTCACTACCCATGTTCATTGTCTATTTGCTGGTGAAATAACATACCTCCTTATGATCAAACCATGATTTTAGAAAATATGTTGGATCAAGGTAAAATTAAATAGCATGGGATTCTAATACATGGTTAGATCTGAATAAATTATAAAATTTAATGAAATTTTCATAGACTAAATCAACATCATTTGTTTTTGTGCAAGTTGTTGGAATGTGTCTCATATTTTGTTGGGTTACAATCATTTGAAATTTGCTTATCTTTGAACTTGATGCCCCATAACATGGTCTTATTGAATTTTTTATCCAACAATAGCCTAGAAACTTCCTATACTTGAAATTGTAAAGTTTATATATGTAATTAATTTTTTTTTTCTCTCTTTCACCTTCCTAAATCTTTAGCTTGTTATTTCGACACACAACTTTGGATTGCAACTTCTTTACCTTGCCTTCAAGCTCACTACAGAATGTTCGAACTCAATTGTAGGTTCTATGTTAATTTTAACCCCTTCATCAAAATGCTCTAGCCACTACTAGAAATCTTGTCATTTGCAACCAGTCACTATGCAACTGGCATGCAACTAGTTGTTGCTTAGAATTATCTTGGTCATGTTTGCAACTACAAATTTGGTATTATATTTTTTTTGGGCCATATAGTTGTGTGTGCAACTAACATGCAACTAAATGTGTACAACATGGACACGTGTCATAAAAATAATGGCCTAAATTTATACATACTTAAATACTATATTTAATATATCTACATAGACTATATATAATAATATTATGTACCTTTAGTACTAAGGTTGACCCCATGCCAACTTAGGCTAGCCTAAACTAACCTAGGCTAAATAAAGTAAAAAGTTAAATTAACCATGGCTAAATTAAATTAGGCTATAATATTTATGGCTAAACTAAATTTGACTATATTTATTATGGCTAAACTAAATTAATTTAAATTAAATTAGGATAAAATAAGTATGGTTAAATTAAAATATGCTAAAATATTTATGGCTAAACTAAATTAGGCTAAAATTTACAATGGTTAAA
>Ga0116229_10001922_pt1 | contig 33241 bp, 26 predicted proteins | sample S1TSphgellanicum_3_FD_87313 | JGI IMG/M metagenome (GOLD analysis project Ga0116229, IMG submission 87313) | Host-associated microbial communities from peat moss isolated from Minnesota, USA - S1T2_Fc - Sphagnum magellanicum MG | ecosystem: Host-associated > Plants > Peat moss > Unclassified...
GGAGGAAATGGTGTGGCGCATGCCAATGGGAAAAAAAACAAAGAAGTAGTAAAACCAGGTATTTAATTTTTTTTTCCTTTTTTTTTTTTTTTGTTTTCATGGCTCTTGGAGAACCCTACGACAGAGGGTTTAGGGTTTAGAGTTCTCCCATCCAGAAGTTTTTCATGTCAAGAAACGTGTATGGGACCATTGTCTTTTTGTTTTCATGGCTCTTGGAGAACCCCACGAGAGAGGGTTTATGGTTTAGGGTTCCCCCATCCAGAAGTTTTTCATGTCAAGAGAACATGGATGGGACCATTGTCTTTTTGTCTGCATGTCTCTTGGAGAACCCACCAGAGAGGGTTTAGGGTTTAGAGTTCCCCCATCCAGATGTTTTTCATGTCAAGAAAACATGTATGGGACCAGAACCCTGTATTCACTCAGTCAGCTATTGAGTACTCATTTGAATCCATTGTTATCATCTTGAGAGTGGATGGCTGAAACATAGTCATGAGAATGATGCTGACATTGCCAAAATTGATTTTTTTTGAAAGTGGTTTCGGATCAGGAGCTGCAAGAGTCTCTAGCAAATTTGGTGAAAAGGTCGGCCAAGTTTTCCAGCTCTCCAGAAACTTCATTACGGAATGGATGTTGGGTGAAGCTCATCTGTGGAGCAAGCTTTGAGGTGCATAATTCCCATTAGAAAAAAAGTTCAAATCCGAAATTCCTGCCACCCTTGAGACTTTTGTTTTTTAGAAGGAATATGTGAGATTCATTGCAAAATGGTTGTTTAGGGCTACTGATAAAGGATAAAAGGAAAATGGACCTGTTGATGGAGGGACTAACATTTTAGACACTCTTGTTTTTTGGTGCTGCAAATGGTGTTGTGGGGTGGCAAATGTTGTTTAAGGGTTTTGTTTTTCAGTGACTTGAATTTTGTAAAGAAATTGGTTTTGAACTGAAAGGAAATGGTGTTTGGGAGATGCAGGATTTAGCGGATATTCGAAATTTGTCTCTTGTGTACACATTTGCAGGAGGTAACAGTGATACAACCAGGCTTCCAAATATTTTCATCTTATGTTTTTCTCTTAATCTGAAGTCAAAACTCAATCTGCATTGAGGTTTAGCTAGTCCATTTTGCTGTTTGCTGTTTTTGTAGTTTGTCTTTGTGCCAACAAGCCCTGAGGACTTAGAGGTTCTGTCATACTCTGTGTTATCTTTTTTCCTGTGATTTGACAAGTCAGTGTTCATCAAAGGAAGTGCTTGTACGAAAGCTTAGCAGGATCCATGTTTCCTGGTGCAGTGGATTGCATAGATTGTGCTGCAGATTCTGCAGTGGTGACTGCAGTAATGGAGGGTGTTTCTACAGCCTGTTCTCTAGCTCTTGAGCTTCATCCTGCTGCGAGCATTGTAATACGAAGACCATGGATAATGGTCAGCATCAATGATGATGAGGACCCGCATTTTAGAAAAGCTGGTGGGTGCGAAAGGCTTTTATAGAACTTCAACTCTTTTGTACTTCTTTGAGATGACTTGGATAGGTTTCTTTGATTAGACTTGAGCTGATGGGCCACCTTTTGCTTTCTGCTGTTTTTTGCTTATTTTCTTTGAAATTGGTGGATAAGCAACTTGGTGCTGAAACTTTTGAATGACTTATTGAGTGATTGCCTTTCTTGTTGTGGGCTTTATGAACATGATGTTGAAACCCTGTGTTCAATCTGGTTGCATTCTTGATACTGATGTATCAATCAGGTCCATGCAGAATTTGACTCTGCATTCTGCCCGGATGATTGCCCACGTCCATGTGAGCGGGTGTGCCCAGCCTCAGCTATTGTGTTTGACAGAACCATGATTGACCATAGTAGGGTTTTTAGCACAATTTCACACCAGGAAAACTCAATCAAATCTTCTGAAGACCATTCAGTATGTGCTCTAATTCACGAGAACTTGGGACTAATAATCAGATGCTGCAGTAAATTTGTGTTGTAAAAGTTTCTCTTTATTGTCTTTGAGTGGATACTCAGCGCATTAGACTTTTTAGGTTTAGGAGTGCATTGTGGTGTCATTATTTGTGTAAGAGAACATTTGTTCACCTTCCCACATCATAAATATCTGTAGAATTATTGCCATATTCTGTTGGGCACAGCTAAAATTTTGTAAAACAATTTCTGCCTGAAGGTCTTACTTAGTAAGCTGATCATCTGAGGATTGTCTGGAGGACTGATGCAACTTTTTGCAGGGAGGAGTAATAACTGAACGCTGTTATGGGTGTGGTCGATGCCTCCCTGTATGCCCTCTTGGCCTTATTAGTAAGTACCTCAGCTTTTGTTTTGTTATCCATTCTCAGAGCATCCCCAATGTTGCTCAGTATGTGACTGCACAATAAATCTGGATGAAGAAAAGTCAAAATATTCCAATTTGGCTCATCAAAATGATTTTGGCCAAGCATGTTTGCACAATTTGCTGAGGATGGTAAAAGGCACAGCCAAGCCTAACACCTGCCAGAGAAGAGTGTGATAAATATGACCTAACTGCTACTCCCTGTTTCTGATTGGCCAGTCATAATGATTGCTCCATGTAGTTTGCTATTAGTAGTCTCCCACCTGTTTGTGCAGTCTCAGTTTCAATTTTATGGGCAGGGTTGGAGAAAAGTAAATAACTAAACTTGGATGTGAGAAATATTTTTGCAGGGTCACATACTGAGCACTGCTGGGGATGCTCTCAGTGTTGGTGTCCCTCTTGGTGGTTAGATTATCTTGATTGCTAGTTGGCTGGTTCTTGCTATTTGAAGAGATGGTTAACTTTTGTGGGTAGGTGCTTAGGTGCAGGTAAGCAAGTTTTACTGTGTAGTTCATCAATAGCAACCACCTTGAAGAGACAGTTGAGACTTAACTGGCCAGTTGTGCAGGCCTAATCAGGTTTAGTGTGCTTCACACAGGTGTAATTTCTGGTCCCTCATCTGTGAGATGACACTTTGCTTGATGGATTTTTTTTGAAGGAGCTAGAACTTATGTAAGAGATTTGAAGACAGTAGCAGAGCTATTACGAAGCAATAATGTTGATGCAATTGAGATACATACAGGATCTGGGTAAGGTAATCTCCGCTTGTAACTCATGCTATGGATTGACTTTGCAAGTTTGCTCACCGGACGTTTAGCTTTCTCATGGATTGTTCTTTTGCTTTTTTCTTTTCACAATGTACTGTCTCTTTTCTGGTTTCTCTTCCTACATGATTCAGACCTCTTTTCCTCTAGGATGTGGTTTGGGAGTGGCTTATTTCCACTTAAGTGAAATGGGTGGCTAACTGTACTATAAACAATGTTGGAGACTGATTCATTTGAACCTGAAACCCTAAACCCTCTGGAGCTAACAATCAAATCATGCATCACAGGCTTTATGTTTGATGAATGATTGGATGGACTCCTAAACTGTAGAAAACTTCATGAAGAGGACTGAACTGGTAACCACTGCATTTTATGAGCTGGGTTTTCAGCAGATATCTATATGTTGCAGGGAAAAATAGGATGGAGGCAATAGTGGAGGTTGCTCTTGAAATTTTTGGCCTATTACATCCATTGCTTTTAAAATACAAGAGTGTGTGCACAGTAATTAATCAGAAACTTTAGTGAAGGAATTTGAGAAACATTGACAATACAGATGATATTGCAGGATAACCTTTTGTTTTTTGTGTCTGGTAATGAGTATGGAGAAAATGTGATTGTTCATTAAATGGAGTTGGGAAACAGTGCAGACACTTGAGAAGCTTCGAGAAGTTGGTGACAGCTTTGGCACCATCACTGAGTTCTCTGAAGGTTATTGCTGTGAGTCTTTTCTGTTGCCTCAATATTTTGGATGTAATTTCAAGTTTATCCAGCTTTTTATCCAGGGATTTAATCACAGTTGGGATCATAAGGTATCACAATTTGGGTGGGTTGAGCCAGGTGAGTGTGCCAGATTTGGGAGAATCCATGATTCCAACATTGACAGAAATGCATTCTGTATTGCTACCGTCTCTACAAAGTTTGAACCTTTGGCAGGTTGGTCTGCTACCTTTGTCTTATGATTTTGTTATCTGTGGACTGTGAAATTTAGCTCTTTATCATATTGTCTTACATGCATCAAGAGGTTTGAGGCTGAGTAGTTGGTTTATGAAGCTGGATGGACGACCCATGAGTGGGGATGTCGGAGCTGGTGCCACCCGGGCATCAGTTGCTCTTGCTTCTCGTTTGGTGACATCTCCTGACTGCCCACCAGGTATGCTAGATGTGCCCCAAAGAACTGCAAATGAATTTTTTTTTCTTAAGACATTGTACCTGACAACCATGCCCTGTACTACTATAACATTATCATACTTTGCAGTGTTCACATTGTCATATTTTGTAGATCATTTCTTCCAAGTTCTTTACTTTTGTTCTGTGGCCTATTGACAGAAGTTCTACCAACAACATCGGAAATGCTTGAAATTTTCTGTGCAGGATTTCTTCAATTAGCAGGTGGAACAAATGCTCACACAGTGCATGCATTGAAAAAGGAGGGGTTATTTCAATCTCCTAATAAACCAGGCAGGGATGCAGCAATTGCTGGAGTTGCTTATGGTGGTTATGCTCGCAAGGTACACCCTTAAGTCATTGGGTCTTTCTAAGGAAAATGCTAAGTTTCCTATGTGTTTACCAGTGTTGGTCTGGTATATAGCAGTGATGGGCAGTTCTTTACTTTTATTAAGAGCCTCTGATTCCAGTTCTAAGAAATAAATTAGAATAGTTTTGGTTCCACAAATAAATGGAACTGGGAATCTGGGTCCAGTTCTTCAAATTCTTTTTTCTGGTTCTAGTTTTTAAAATCAGACCTGGTTCCAGGTAACCTGGCTTGGAACCAGCATTTAGCCTCTGGTTAGCCCCTGGTTCTAGTCTTTTTTCCCCCCAAAGGTCTTGGTTCTGGTTCCACACATAAATAGAACTGGCAATCTGCTTCTGGTTATGGTTCTTCAAAAACATAAATTCCAGTTCTGGTTCCAAAAGTCAGATCCTACTGGGTAATTGCTCAACATTGCAATATAGGCTTGTGTCTGGTATCAACAATGGTATCAAGGACCCTAACAGGCTGGTATGACCTGAGACAATACTAGCCTTGTACCAGCCTTGTACAGACCTCAGGTAATACAGCCTTGTATGGACCTCGGGTAGTACCAGCCTTGTACCAGTTTTATACCAGTTTCAAATACCAGAGATATACCTGCCTGATACCAGCCAAAAATCACTCTTGGACCCAATATTAGGACCAGGCTGGTTTGGAAGGTCTGAAACAGACCCAAATACCAGGATCAGAAAGTTTCAGAAAGTACCCAATACTTGGACCAGGCTGGTGTGAAAATTTCAGAAAGTATTTAATACCAGGACCAGGCTAGTAGGTCCAAAAGTTGATACCAGACCAACACTGGCCTTTTGTCTTCTTCCTTTCTCTTGAATCATAAGTAGCCTTGTTGTGTATTCTTACTTGCCATAACCTGTTGACATTGCTGGCACTGTATCTGATGTGAATTGTGTAAGTTCAATTGCTAAATGCACTTTTTCTTTTTGCTTTGCTTCGATGTGGGATATCTGGTACTGATGGTGTATTTCTTTCCATCTCCTATTGAAGGTTTTTAAGTGCCTATTCATAAAAGGAAAGCAGTGCACCCAGCAAGTTCTTTCAGGAATGTTGCTAAATTCTCTTGGGGGAACTTTGTGAGGTATGGAAACAGATTGTGGCAAAGTATCTTGAGAAGATGGAGGAGGAAACTGTAACGCAGGAGTCCATTGAATCAATTACCAGGTTGGGGAACAAGTCTATGAAGCAACTGGAGCACTACCCTTCCTTGTTACTGGGTGCCTTACAAGAAGCTATTGCCTTGGTAGCTGGAGTAAAGGAGGGGCAATGCTCCTAGTGTATGGTCTCCTTTGTATGTGGGTTTGGAAGTTGAAGATTTTTTTCGGTTTAGAAGTTTTTGTTGCCCCGTGTGTTGTTCCCAATAGTTTTCTTGGTGGCATTCCCAATTTGTCTCCATGTTTTTGCTGAATTGTTTTGTAGAGCCTGTCCAATAGCCCAATATAAACCCCTGTCTAGCAGAAAGGAAACTTTGAGATCCAAATCAGTGCAGTTTCATAAACAGATGATGTGCTTGAACTCCTTATCCAACAAGGAATGTGTAGGGTAAGGACTAAAAGACCAAGAATGAGGCTGTTCTGGAAATGCAGGCCCCACATGATGAGGAGGGAGTTGATCACGGGACCCAAATTCCCAGGACAGCCCTATTTGAGGTCCTTAGTCCTTACCCAATGTAAAGAATTGGTATAGTTTTTCTTTCATAAATGGGATGGCAATTAAATGGTTGCAATTCATTTGAGATGAGAGGAGGAGCCCAGGGTTTAGGGTTCAGGGTTTAGTGCAAGGTACCATCTTCTTTTGAGGCAGAAATTTTCACAGAGCAGAATGTGCACTTGGCAAATACATTATCAAAATTCCACTCTTTCTTTCTGATGTGATAAACGGGCTAAATCCTTTAGACCAGAGTCAACCAACAGCCACTAGCATACCATGAGGGATAGATGATTCGGTGGAAAGGAATCATGTAGTAAGTAGGGTTTATGGTTTTGGTCTCAAGGAGCTTTTGATTTCTTTGATGTTTTGATTTCTCTTCTCTAGAGTATGTGCTTCTGTTGAAATCATAACCTAAATCCTAAATGCACCCAAAATCACATTCCACTTCCACAACCCTCAATGATTTTAATTTTTTTGAATATTTGTTTTGATTTTAATTTCTAAAATTTTATATTTAAATTTCAAATTTCAAATGTTGCATCATTGGTTAGCATCCCAGGAGAGATTTAGCATGGCGACAGGTATTAAAAAAAATTAAAAAAAACTGTGACCAAACTAAAAGCTGAGTCCAAATGTGGTGAATTGTTTTTTTTTTTTAAATTAAATTTTTTTTCTCTCACAATTTAAAGATTTTTTAAAAAAAGAGACAAAATGGGAATATTGTGATAAGAATATTCCATTTTAATTTAAAAAATTCTTTTTGGCGAAATTAATTTCGCCAAAAAAAGAAAAGAGGAAAAAAACACGCTGGGTAACTCCCAACCACCCCTTGTCACACGGGCCTTTTTCCCTTCAATTGGAGCTTGACGTGGCCTCTTTCTTTGTGTCCATGCCAGCCTTGTTGGCACATTTGTAGCCAATCACCGCGACTCAGCCCAGCTGTCCTATTCACACTTTTCGTAGGTAAGTCAGTTGGTCGCCCAGTTTCTAAGCTTCTGAAATTATCTACCAATTTTCGTAGATTTCCGGAAAGTAGCCGACCAACAAGAAATGCTGCAGGAAAGGGAGGAAAGGGCAAAATCAAACTCGGGAGTCCGCACTCGCCTGATCTACGACAGTGATAGATTTCAGGAAATCAGTTCACCCACAGTAACTGATCTAGGAAAGGCAGCAAAGCGCATCGCGCTCACTCGCCTGATCTACGCGCGGGTTAGATTTCAGGAAATCCGCTCACCCACATGAAATGTACGAGGAAAGTGAGCAAAGCGCAGGCGGACTAGGCATCATCGCACTCACTCGCCTGATCCATGCCTGTGGTAGATTTCAGGAAAGCAGCTAACGCACGGAAAAAGGCTCTTCTAGAAAAGGGAAGAAAGCGCAAAGCGGAATATACGCGCACTCATTCGCCTGATCTACGCCTGTAGTAGATTTCAGGAAGCAGCTGACGCACAGGAAAATACACAATGAAAGGAAGGAAAGCGCATGTAGACTCCGGCGGCACACATTCGCAAAGATTGCGAAGGTGCTGTTGCATTCCTGTTCCTCATCATGCATTCTTGCTGACAGCTTCCTCTGTAGCTGATGATCTTTCGGCTGAATGTGTGCGGTTCTATTGGTTACAGAAGCGATTGGATCGGAGAAGGAGAAGGAGAAGGAGAAAGGAGGAGAAGTTGTTGGGGGCAAGGATCCGTGAACTAGGGTTTCAGAAATGCTGAGGCGAGTGGGGAAAAAGATATGGCCGGAGGCGCATCATCAGGCGTCGTTGTTGGTGGCAACCCGATCCCTGTCGTCGTCGTCGTTGGGGAGTGAAGGCTCTTCCTATCCTGTAGTAGACCACACGTATGATGCCGTTGTGGTGGGAGCTGGAGGAGCAGGGCTGCGGGCAGCCATCGGTTTGTCGGAGGGTGGATTCAGTACCGCTTGTATCACCAAGCTCTTCCCCACTCGTTCGCACACCGTCGCTGCACAGGTTAGCTTGCTTGCTGTGAGTTTTGCTTACGTTTCTGATTTGCACTTGTTGTTGTTGTTGGTTTCCTTTTTCCACCTCTGGTTGCACAGGGATCTGGTTGTTTGATCCGAAGCTGTGGGAGGATTTTTTTTTTTTTTTTCCAGGGTGGAATCAATGCGGCTTTGGGGAATATGTCAGAGGATGATTGGAGATGGCACATGTATGATACGGTTAAGGGCAGTGACTGGCTAGGTATGGCTTTTGTCTCCGTCAGTTTCACGCCAAGTAGTGGATACTGAGTTTGGTCTCATTTGGGGTCAGTGTGACTTGCGTGACTGATGGCCTGTCTGTCTGTCTCTCTGTTCATGCAGGTGATCAAGATGCAATTCAGTATATGTGCAGAGAGGCACCGAAGGCAGTGATTGAACTTGAGAATTATGGCCTGCCATTTTCTCGGACTGATGAGGGCAAGATCTACCAGCGTGCTTTTGGTGGCCAGAGTCTCAACTTTGGGAAAGGCAAGTCTTGTCCTGCTTTTGTTGTTCTCAACACTGGCATGTAGTAATTTGGTAATTCGTTTGTAGTGGCAGAGAAGAATAAGAAGCTGGTGTTGTTTATTATGAGTATAATTCTTCAGGAGGAATCTGTCTCTGAAAAAAACCTGTGAGTTTTGTATACAAGTGATTGGCCTGAGAGTTCCGACCGAAGCTTGCTTACAACATGAACTAGGGAATTATCTATGGGTGTGCAGGAGGGCAAGCATATCGATGTGCATGTGCAGCAGACAGAACAGGACATGCTATGCTTCACACTTTGTATGGGCAAGCCATGAAGCACAACACACAGTTTTTCGTGGAGTATTTAGCACTTGACCTTATCATGGATAATGAGGGTAATGTGTCTTATATTTGTTTCTTGCCTGTTCGAATTTTAACCACATGATTATGCTAATTCAGTGTCAAAGAAAAACCATTCAACTTTTGTTTTGCTGGAGTTTAAGCTAACTGGGGGGTCTTAAGCTTCTATGACCTCTGAAAGTCAGCTTTGTCAGAGTGTATGTATCACATTGGAAGTATGGCTTGCCTTCACTGCAGGTGCATGCAGAGGAGTGATTGCTCTAAATATGGAAGATGGCACCCTTCATCGGTTCCGTGCATGTTCTACAATATTGGCAACTGGGGTAAACTAATGTCCTCGTACTTTCTCTCCTGATAAAGCTATGAAGTTGCATGCCTTACTTAAGCCTGAATTTGGGTGTATGGATCTCCCAGGTATTTGGGTGGTTCAATAAAGAAATCACTATGCATGCATGTGATAATGAAAAATCACATTGTTGGAGTGACTAGAATGCTGAAACACACAATGTTGGGGCAGGGATATGGGAGAGCATACTTTTCTGCAACTTCAGCGCACACTTGCACTGGTGATGGCAATGCTATGGTTGCCCGGGCTGGATTGCCTTTACAGGTATGCATAAATGATAATTTGTGTTTGTGAAATTTTCATGACACTGGTGCTAATGAATATGCCCCTTTAATCTCACTATCTCTTTGTGGAAGCTATGTGCTTATCTTTTTTTTCAACATTCTATGAGGAGCATGTGATATGTACCTTGCTAAATGCTCTATTGATCTGTCTGACTTCATAAATTAGTACTTCTATTGTCTTCTGAATGCAATTGGTGTGGATGGGAGTGTTAGGATCTGGAGTTTGTGCAGTTTCATCCTACTGGAATTTATGGGGCTGGATGCCTAATCACAGAGGGTAAATTCCTCCACTACTCTGGCTTCATTCTAGTAGCTCCATGGTGGATAATGTTTGAAGAATGCTGGAGTTCATAATGAGCAAATTCATTACCATGGGGTTCTAATTAAATGCTCTGTCTTCAGGATCAAGAGGGGAAGGAGGAATATTGCGTAACAGTGAGGGGGAGAGGTTTATGGAGAGATATGCCCCAACAGCCAAGGATCTGGCCTCGCGTGATGTTGTTTCCCGATCCATGACCATGGAGATTCGTGAAGGTCGTGGAGTTGGTAAGATTCTTTCACAAGTCAAGATCTGTAAGTATGTGGTGGATCTCACATCAACATTGCCTGTAACAGTGAGTGAACAATTTACTGAGGCAGTCTTTGGGAATTTCAGGGCCAATGAAAGACCACATTTACCTGCATCTGAATCACTTGCCACCTGAAGTCTTGAAGGAGCGGTTGCCTGGAATTTCTGAGACAGCTGCAATCTTTGCTGGTGTGGATGTCACCAAGGAGCCCATTCCAGTGTTACCAACAGTGCACTACAACATGGGTGGGATCCCAACCACCTACCATGGAGAGGTATGCATGGACAAAATTTTCCAAGTGACATGCACATGACCTGCAGTCTGCACATGCACACCCCTAGCTTTGGCAGTTGTTTGTCTTCTGTATATATATCTGCAAAGCCTTGAAAGCATTTTGAAAGTTTCTTTGAAGTCTGAACAGGTAAGCAGCTTTGATTATGTAATTTGGTTCTGCCAGCTTTCATCCATACATTAAACATCGATAAGCGATAGGGTGTGCCCTCCAATCCTGCAATCACTTGGTTGGCAAGTACTGGCAATTGGACATGGATTAGTTGGCAAGTACTGGCACAAAGATAGGACTACCTTTTGAGTTTGAGATCTCTGTGCATGCATAGTTGCTCCCTAATTGCTGACTCTTTCTACCTCATGGATCAGGTGGTGACTAAGAAGGGTGATAATCCTGATCACCTCATCCCAGGTCTGATGGCTGCTGGTGAGGCAGCATGTGCATCAGTTCATGGGGCCAACCGACTAGGGGCAAATTCATTGCTTGACATTGTAGTCTTTGGGCGTGCTTGTGCTAATCGGGTGGCTGAGCTTTACAAGCCAGGTGTGCACCTTTCAGCCCCAAAAGGTTGAAGTTGCTTGCGTGTTTTGTATCTGTACATGTTGATGCAGTGACCAATCAGGGAAATCATGAATAGGGCAGGACAAGTAATTTGCTGCAACTCTTTAGTAAACAGTGTTGATGGCCTGGGCCATGTGGTGTTTACACAGGTCAGAGCCAGCCTGAGCTGCCAAAGGATGCAGGTGAAAAAACTATAGCTTGGTTAGACAAGCTACGGTATTCCAATGGTGATGTTTCAACTGCCACCATTCGCAACAACATGCAGCGTGCCATGCAGAATCATGCTGCTGTGTTTCGCACTGCAGAGACCCTGGAAGAAGGTAGGCGGAGTTGGACACTTCATACTTGTGTTCTTGGACTGAGCTATTTTTACATTTAAACATGGCATGCATATTTGATGTGTTACATGGTAGTGAGATGCTTCAGAGTTGAAATTTCTTGGAAGATCATTGAGCAGCCTCATCTTGACTGTGAACAGGATCCAAGTTGATCGATGAGATAGTTGACAGCTTCGAGCATGTCAAGTTAAATGACCGTAGTCTAATTTGGTTTGTCCACCACCCTAACCTTTGACAATAGTCATGGATGATGCAACCATTGTAGGTGTGAGAGGTTGACGTTTTGATCATTTGAAATCTCATTAACTTTTGAAGCTATGAGCAAGGCATTTCAAGACTTGCAATCACAGGTTATGTCATTGGATGTAGGGGCTGGGAGATTCACGTGTAGCAATCTGAAGTGAAAGTGTGATGGAGAAGAAGAGGGTTTGATGCCAAGTTTTTTATCATGAATAGTTTTGAATTTGGTGAAAGGTTTAGTTTGTGTGGTTGGTATTAATTCATGGTGTTTTTTGAGCAGGAACACTGACTTGACAGAGACAATTGAGTTGGAGAATCTGTTAATCAATGCATCCATCACCATGCATTCAGCTGAGGCTCGCCAGGAGAGTCGAGGAGCCCATGCCCGTGAAGATTTTCCGGTGTGTTAATTTTTCTTTCTTCGTGGGTCTTTCCTCAGTCTAGTTATTTCTTGTAACAGCCATTGGGAGGCAGAGTCCTCATGACAACTCATCTGCTATGATATCAGTGAATGCCTCATCTTCAGTCTCTGATGCTGGGAAATGAGATTTACTGTTGAAGATAGTCTAATGGAGAAAGCATTAGGATGGAACCCAATGTGTTGGTGATTATTTTGTGATCTAGCCCGATTTACATAGTGGAAAGCAAATTGTCATGTGGTTAGGTCATCTGTGACTATTCAATTAATTGAGGTGGACTGAAAAAGAATATATTGAGGGAGAAAGGATGGGTATTGTGTGGAAATGGTCATTTGTGTCTTCAATACCAACTATTTGAAGGAGAGGATAGGTCAAAATTACTGCTCAGATTTCATAACATAAGTGGCTCATGTTACACCTTACCATCAGTGAGGATTCCAGGAGCAAACCCACCATCATTTGCTGAATTGAGAAATCCACAGCTAGAAGTAGCAGTACATTCCCTCTTATTAGCATGTTAGTGGCCTGGGTTGTTTCTGGTGACCTGAGTGAGCAATGCAGCAAACAGAGCTGATCAATAGGTATTCCCTTTGTTGAATGCAGAAACGGGATGATGTCACTTGGATGAAGCACACTCTTGGGTATGAAAATGGCACCTCTATCCTTCAATCAATGAATCATAGATGGACAGAGCATGATAAGTGGTAATTGTGAGGTTTGGATCTTTTCAGAACTTATGGAACAACACTGCATATTGATCATTGTTATGCAATGATCAATATGGGTAACACCAGGGATGGTCAACTCCTGCTGAATTTATGTCAAAAAAAACTGTGGTACAGAAGGTAATCTTTTCTTTGGTGGGTTTCAGATTCTGGGACAATAAGCGGGTCAAACTGGATTACCGGCCTGTGCACATGAATACACTTGATGATGAGGTTGAGCCTTTCCCCCCAAAAGCCCGTGTCTACTGAGAACTTCAGCTATGCTTGACCAAATTGGAAGTATGGCTGCTTGTGCAAGTTTCTCTAACTGCAGGATCATCACAGGAACAAATTGAACATGGTTATGTAGAAGCAGGACATTTGAACAGATAAGGCCCCATATTTTGAGGGCATTCATAGCTCTTAAAGAAGAGCCAGGTTGCAATTGGGTGGACCTGGTTCCTATATATCTAAGGTGTGAACAATCTTTGTTATCATATCCTCAATTGGTCTGTCCTACAGATATATGGAGGGCTAGAGTTTCCTCCCACTCTGCAGTCTGTGGAGCAGTTGCATGTTTAGTGAGGACAATGTTTCTCTTCAGTGGTTGTTCTTTCAATAGAGTTCTGATGACTGCAATTGAAGCAGACTTCAGCATTGCTGTTTGGAAATCTGGCTAATTGAAGGAATCTGGAGATCAAGTAATCTAGTTGGGATAATTGTTCTATTGAAACAGTTTTGCAGAGTTATGTTTGTGGGAACTTGATTGTTGAATCAACTGCTAGTTGCCACACCTCATTGTTTTTCATTGCTAGTGCTTCAATGCAAGTTCAAGGACATCCTTTGTTTTCCCTTGCTCTTGTGCTTTGTGACTTTGATTTGGTGGATAGGTGCAACTGCAAATAGTTTTGCAAATGGAAGTTTGGATCAGTGTTCATCCCAGTCTTCTCAGATGCTATGAAGCCTTGTTTGGGTTTCTATCATCATGTCTCTGAATCCCTTTGGATTTGGAATGAATGGTTGACCTTGGCTTGCCATGTTCTTCTATGTGAGGATTTAAAACCATGGTGGAAGGAATGACCCCACTACTTTGGGGTTACCATTGATTTGGTTCCATTGCTAGTACTTAAGGGATGAAGGGCACCAAAACTAGAAACTGAAATTGGAATACCTATTGAGCAATGCTGATGTGATTGTAGATATCAATGACCAGAGATAAACATGTAGCTCTAGAAATTTTGTCTTTGATTAGGAGGTAACATCCAACAGATTTTCTCTATCCATGGGCCAAGTGTTTAAAACCTTCTTGAGGTGTTCAAGATGTAATTCCTTTTTGTAAGGCTTGGTTTCCTTGTCCTATCCTTTGTGGCTGAAAGGTGGTGACCTTGTTAATTGCTTTATCTATTTATTAACTTTGGAAGTCCCTTGGTTGATAACTCTAATAACTCGCCCTGTCTTTGGTCCCTAGTTTGACCCTGTAACCCCTATTTCATTCCCAATTTGTGGAGCCTTGAAGTCTGCGAAACTCGGTACTAGTTCAAGAGATTTGCAGCATTTTATTTTGACAAGACTTGAGTTAATGAAGAATATGAGCAACAGTGCAGGTGCAGGTAAGGCAAATCAAATGCCTGCGAGGATCAACTTGGGTGAGAAAACCAGTTTGGTCTCCTCTTGATTTTCTTCCTTGTGTACTCTTTTCATCCCCACTTTTGGCAAAACTGGGGCCCAGTACCCCCAATTCGGGGTGCTTTATGGATAACTCTAATTTTTAATTTTTGCTTTTCCCAAACTTGGATTGTAGTTTGGACATTTGTTCTGTGGTAATTTGCAGGGTCATTTTACATTCTGTTTAAATTGATTGCACTAGATCTTTGGACTTCCATTGTCCAATTTTGCTTTGATGTTTTTTTTGTTGCATCAAGTGGACCTTTGGAACTTCCATCCATTTGACTAATTCTCTTAAGTTGGGTATCCTTGTCTTTTATGATTTTGATTCTTTACAAAGACCTCCCAGAATGAAGGTGTTGAACACCACCGTTGGTGCCATGATCACATTGAACATTGAGATGATTGAGGATATTATTACATGGGGAATGAGTGCTTCAAAGATGACACGTAGTATCGATGAGGGGATGGATCCTCAAAGTTTACTCTGATTAATGGCAATCGGTTGGTCTCTCATTGTTGCTTCTTTGATGTACATAGAAAATTCAATCAAATGCAAAATCGGTTTGGAACATTGTTCCATTAGTAGAGGCTACTCCATCAACAATTCATGATTCATATGTATCAAAGTTGCACTTGACAAATTTGTGGAAACAAGTGATTGCTCGGAAGCCTCACAATTGGAATTCATTAACATGGGTTTTTTTAAGGTGAACAACAATCAATTAGTTGACCTTTCACAAAAGAAATAATGCAATACATAATTTGCCATAGTGATGTTGCAGGTTTCAAAATTTTGACATTGCCACTAGATTAATGAAAGGTTCATTTCTTATTATAAATCCAATGGTGTAACAACCATGAAAAAACATGTTGAGATTTAATACAAGACTTTCATTAAGTACATTGAAGAACAAACCAATATGAATGTTATTCAATTTGCCCATGAACCAAACAAGTAGGCACATGTGACACCAAAAGTGCCATTTCTTGTTTTTTTCCTTCTTTTGCAACTAACTAGTTCTTTTGGCAATTCATATGAATTACACCAAATTTCATATGCACCAACTAAAAACAATCTATGGCTGCCTTCAATAACATTGTATGGAGGCCCCATCAATTTGTGCACAAATGTTGAATAGTTATTCATGCCTCTAGATTCACCTTGTACATTTGGTTGAGATGTTTAGGAAATATTCTACATCCTTGTCTTCACCCCATATGACACTTGCAAGCTTGCTGATTGAATATGATTCAGACTTCAAAGCTATGTGGTGTCATTTCACCATTTGCTGAAGGGAATTCGCCATGTACAAAAAATTCGGGCCACCCACCAACATGTTTTCTTCATGTTAATGGCATCTTGTTCTTTGGCAAAAAATACAAAGATGGAGTCACCTTGTGCATGCATCCAACTTCATCCCAATTGCACATGCCAATATACACAACATTTGATTTATTGCACGGAAAATGCAACATGATGTCCTTTGAGAAGTCATTGTGAAAAATCTCACAATGGTGTACTGCATTCATGATGTTCATGAATGCCCATGCCAATTTTACATGATTTCGCCCAAAGGCAATAAGTCGTGTTTGCCATTCCATATTAGGCCCCCTTATTGCAATAGCATTCAATTGTCCATAATGGGTGAATATTTTGTGTTGTAATCCAACATTTTTCGAAATGTGCTTTATTCCACTAAAATGTGTAAATCTCCACGGTAATTTTTAAATGGATAGTGAGGAATTTGATGACACCTAATGTTCACATGGGCAACCCAACACTTCTACCAAATGTTGTTTGGTAGCTTATAATTTATCATTTATTTTGGATGTTTTCCCTGCCAACTTAATGGTGTTTGGGATGTGATTGAACTTTTCAATTTGCACTATATGCATGGTGCACCACACCATAACCGCATTGATTGTCTTGACTCAAGAGAGGGAGCACATTTGATGTGCTTGGAATCCATAAGACGCCTTGACATCTTGTTTGGGAAAGAAAATTTTGAGCCCCTTTTTTGATCCATGATGCCAACCATGCTTTCTTCAAGAAATTCATGTTAAATTTTTCCCACCGTGCCACTTTATCTCCCAATTCCACAACCTCCACAATCTAATTTGTCTTGTCCTCTGGTGGATAAAATACCTAAAACCATTGTGTCAAATTTGATGTTGCATTTAAAACCTTGCATTCAAGCCATTCCAAAAACCTTGGAGAATTTTTGTAGTTCATATTTTGTTTATTTCCATTAAAAACTTTGATTCCATGATTTGTTTGCATTTGTTTAGGCCAAATGCTTGATTGTTCACAAAAGCAAAATCAAGATAAACCATCATATGTTCCTTGAAAAAGTTTAGGACAATTTTCTGGAGGTGTCATGTGGCAATCCATTTAAGGTAATTTACCACAAGCCTTTGTCATTTTCAAAAATGAGTCAATGAAGTGTTTTCACTTTCGAACATTTTTTATACCTTTCATTTTTACATGGTTTGTGATGGCACCTTAAAAGGCCTTCCATGCGGATTGCCAATGTTTTAGATAAATGGTTAACGGGTTTAAGGTCATATTGTCCCCTTGAAAGTTGGTTGGATGACATCACTTTAATCTTGAATGCCCAAAAAACCCAAAAACCTTCCAATCATTAATTTTTAGGAGCAATTATAGTTTTGAAAGGGTCAAGGTTTAAGGTTTCACAAGTTTTTGTGAAAAAGCCAACAAAAACCCTCTAGGTATCCAAGGTTTCAACATTTTCAAGTCACTTGAGATTCTATGTCATGATTGTACATGTTATTTCTTCCAAGAGATCATGTAAATTACACACCCACCTGACCTCATCACCCATGGGGTTATACCAAATTCCACATGGGTGGGGACCAAATTCAAACTTGTTGGTCCTTGGGTTAAACCACCTTTGGAATATTTGGTAAAACCATCTGCATTTTACATTGCTAGGCCTAAGGTATAGGACCTTGCATGCCTTTTGAATATGAAATTCATCCAATTGCCATTCATTCTATCAACTCCCAAATGCAATAATGACATGCATGCTTGCCAAATCCATCACATGTTTACACCCCATGTTTGAAGTTGATTAGGTATGTTATACTAATTATATTCCCAATGTTTCGGTATGGTAGCTTGAAGGTTAAATTGTTCATAAAAATGACAATGGAACATGGCCTTACATTATGGACATATATTCCTTTCCATCATCAACATTATTAACCATTGCAAATGGTACATGCATTGGCAAGTGCCCAACTACCATGTTCCTTCTAGTCCATATGAGTTGCAGCAAATAATGCATTAGTCTCCAATTTTAGAAAAAGGTTAAGGTGAGGGCTAAAAGAATTCCCCCATTTTTTCGAAAGTGGTGATGAAACATTCCTAATTTAATTTGAGATGCATTGGGGTGCAATCCCAATCAAATGAGCCAATGGTGACAAAGGACTCAACCACAAATGGGCCTTTTGTGGCCATTTTGGCTTTTTTATAAAAAGGAATTTTTGAAAGATTTTTTTTGCAATGTCTTTTTTAAAATATTTAAAATTCCCCCAATAAATTACATGATTTGTTTAACTCTTTTTGAATAAATATGAATTGTCTAAAAGTGTACATATTTTGTTAGATTCTACATTTTGTTTTGACAAATGATCATAATTTCAAATCATGCAATAATATGTTAACTATTTTAAGCTTTAGTTTTTTGCATCATAAGCCACAATTTTGTTCAAATGTCATACACATTATGACCCATTTACATCCAGCAAATGACTTTTGAAATTTGAACATTTTGAAATTATGTTTGGAATTTCTAAAAATTTCAAGTACCACAATTCTAAAATTATGAATTGTTTTTTGGATGTGGATAGTTCGTTATCATCATTTTAATTTTTTTTGCATCAAAATTTTTTAATTAAAAGATTCCTTAGCCTAGTGCTTTATAAAATTGACTTTTTAGTGTTAAAGTTCAAAAGTCTTTTACTAAAACTAAAACTCAAAAATAAATTAAAGGATTGTTTTTGGATTTTTTCAACATTCATATAAATCATTTAGTGCAAATTTTCTTGATCAATATGACATTAAAGTGGCATTACATAAATATGTGTGACAAAATTGATAGTTTTTTGGTTGTCCGACATGGTTTTTGGCTCATTTGATTGTGATTGCACCCATTGGCAAAACTATGCTTTTGGTATTTTTCATCTTCGGTAAGTTGTTTAAAAACATTTTGAATATCCTTGACCATGATGTTAAACTGTGTGATCAAAATTTTCAATCATCATAATATTCCACTTAGATGCACATTATCTCTACCTCCATTGACATAGCTTGAAATGTGCCCAAAATGCATGTTATTTTCATGTTGTTTAATATTAGTTGAATGTGTTTGCCCTCTCCACATGCCCCTTTTAGCACATGCTTTTATGTCAAATAGATCATATGATGCCATTTCAACCATAACCTCAAAATTTAGCTCTATTTATTCCTAGGCCATTAAGTATCCATCCATGGCCTCATTTATGTTTGAGTTTGATAGAAGGGTACAAGTACGTAGATAGGAGCCAATGGGATTACTTTACAAGAGGACTATGAATCATTTTTAATCCTTTTCACTTTTTCATACAAAAGAATTTCTGAATGAAATCTTTTGCAACTTAAAAATACAAATAGTTGCCCCAATAGATCACATGTTTTATGTTAATCATTATTGAATAAATATGAATTCAATCAAAGGCATTCGGTTTTTTTGCAAATATTAGGCTTTTTGTTTTTGTTCACCTTGAACATGTGTGCCATCATTTATTCATCAAAACAACTTGTAAATTGAGCGGCATAATTCTTGTCAATGTAACACCACCCCACATAGTTGGAACACAATGTGTATGTCCATGGTTAGGGTATGTTATGCCATCCATCATTTGTTAGCACAGTTGAGTCTTTGAGGGTTTACATTGTGTGATTTTCCCTTCACCCCATGCCCCTTTATTGCTTTCATGTGGTCCACATTATCCACCATGTTACCTTGTTAACAATCCACTTGTGTTAATATAATGGATGTTGGGATCTTCCAAACCTATGTTAAATTGAATGGGGTTGGGATCTTTGAAGTCCACTTAAAAGTATTAAGAGTGAATAATAATGTAATAAGGGTTGGGGTCTTCTTAAAGGTTCAATAATGAAGTTCAACATAATTGTTTTCACAAGTGATGTCATAAACTTCACTAACCTCCAAAAAGGCTACACGTTCTTCTAAGTGTGTGGCATCGATTGTTATAAACAAATAGAGTCCTAACATCTTAGAGAATAAAATACTAACAATGAACCAAGTGTGGGTTTTATAGTGGATCCACACATTTGAAACGATGTAAGCATGGGCTTGAACCAATTTCAATTGCCATTGGTCGCCACAAAGGGGGGAATTTGGCTTTGACCATGAACAAGTAGCTGAAATCACATGGCAAGATGTCACAATATAATATCCAAGATGTCAAAGGCACAATGGGCCATCAAATGGTGACCAAAATAAGTTCAATCATTAATTTTTTTCACTTGTTGTTAACCTAACCAAACCTAATGGTGGCCAAACCTATTTTAGTTGCCATCTTAAACCTTAAACTCATTCGAAGGTCACCATTGGGTAGTTGAAATGACCCCACTTCATTCTAACCATCTAATTGCAACCAAAATTGATTTTAGTCACCATCTTTCATATATAAGGAATTTGGAAACACAATTTGAGAACTTTCTTCTTTGACATGTATAGCTTGGAATGTCTTTAATAATTTGTGCAACACACTTAGAAGAAAGTGTTTTCTCCTTTCAAAAAGTTGGGTTCTCCTTGTGTTTTAGGCATAGGCAACCATGTCAAGTAATTAAAATGAAGACATGAAAGGAGATTGGGTCAAGTTGAACATCATACTTGATGACATCACATTCAAGATGGCAACACCATTAATATATGGGATTACAAGGGAGCATATATCATGTAATTTTTAGGCCAAAAAGAGAGAAAATTTCATGTGGATATCATTTAATTACCAAAGGACTTGTTATACAAGAACATCCCATTGACCTTGTATGTCAACAACAAGTAAATTGCGCAGGGGGAACAAATGTTTATAACATGGGATTACAAGGGTGCAAATGTCAAATATCTCCCATGCTTGTTTGAAGGAATATATGCTTTGGATGTCATCAATAAATTAAAAGATTTGTTATACAAGGACATTCCCAAGGAACTTCATGTTTATGACACATAAAACTACTTCAACACAATATGACCATAGATACGAATAATGTTCATGATATAAGTACATAATTTTGTTAAGAATGTAAAAATGCACATTTTTGTAAAGAAAGGATATGGTATTCCGCCAGAAGTTGATATAAAAAATTCGTACACCTTACACATGATTTTTTTTCAAATATCTTTTGTTTGAACCTTTGGAAATTATTCAAAGTGATTTTCACAAACTTAGGCCACTTTCCAAAATTTGAAAAATAATACCCCCATCCCTTTTCAAAAAGAAGGAAGAAAAAGAAGAAGGGAAAGAATTTAAGGCCTACATGATGATTGGAGCTGAAAATCTCAATTTGATTTCCATTAGAAGGCTACCAATGACCATTAGTCACCATCAAATGGATGTGGCAAGATTTAGGTTCCTACACCTTTCCCTTGGTCAATCATCATTGAATGGTGATTGGTTATTGTAGTCACTAGTTATTTGGACTTGGTAACCAAATGCATATGCGATTGTCCAATGGTGACCAAAAATTGTTGCAATCATTTGATGGCAATTGAAAACTATTATGATTGTTTGATGGCAACCAAATCATGACTTTCTCCTTAAGACTATATCAAGTTGAAAAAATGAATTTTCATTTCATTTTTTAATTTCCTTTTTTCCCCTTTGGGTTTTGTGTCTTTAGTTGCACACTTACAACATTTTAATTAAAGAGACCAATGATTACCAACACTTGAAAAATGAAGTGGCATTTACACTCCTTGTTGAAATATTGTTGCACATGGTCGTCATGGTTGATAAGATAAACAATATTTAGGGGTTGAATGTTATTTTGCATGGGGCAAACATTGGGCAACAAGGTCCATCAATGCCATAATTTGATCCAATTATTCAAACATTATTTGGTGAAGGTAGTAGTAAAAGACTCGAAGATTCTTTGGTTTAGAGTGAAGAGGAATTAAGGTAAGTATGAGGCACATCATGCGTACATAACTTATACACCCTTTTGAACAAATTTTGTACATGTCATTTATGAATGGTGCACAAGGGGTATCAAATTGTTTCCCCAATTGATGTGTGCAAAAGCATGGTTAGGTGGCTCAAAAATGCCATTTGAAAGTCCATAATTTAACACTAGCAATTGATTTTGCAATTAAAAAAATTATCAAACCATAAATCCTATAATTATCCCCTATGCTTTTAATCATAAATGTTAATAAACCAACCTATGAATATCCCTAAACATGTGATTGATAAAAAAATCCATGCAAAAGAATTTTAATGTGAAATGGATTTTTAAGAATAAAATTTACAACAATCATGTCATTTAAAACTTTTAGAAATTAAAAAAATATATTATGAGATTTTCAATGCACTTCACTAATAATTTTTTCATTTGATGATGCTTTATTTTTAATTTTTATCTTGACACTATTTTGACATATTTTTTCAATCCACTTTTTTCTTTTTTGTGTGTGTGACAAATGTAGTGTTGTCATGTCAAAGATCCATTACAAGTCCATAATCTTCTTAGGATTCATCCAGAATTTTTATGATGATTCCCATTAAAGTCTATGACAACATGAATAATTAAAAAATTGAAAATGTTTATTTTGAATATGCCTTCAAATTTTACATTTGTATGTAATCTAGAAAAATTACACATGTGACAATCCAAATTGTCCACCTATTCATGTTTTCACTCATGTAATGGTTGTGATAGCTTATACATAATAAAGTAAAAGTGATTATTTTTCACATGCTTAGAACTTTTGAATAACATTATGATTAGAAAACTCACAAGTGCACGTATAATACATCTTTACAATATACATGTTTGCATCTATTCAACATTTGACTTTGGGTTGAATTAAATTCTAAATCCTAATTACATTTGCAAAATGAAAAGCTCAAATACAAATTGGAAAGTTTATGATAAACACCAAATAAGGTCCAAAATCAAATGGTAGTGAATTTATTTACACAAAAAAATATAATTTAAACAAGATATATAAACCTTCATGTGATGGGAATATTAACCAATTTGTGTGTATTGCCTAAATGTTAACCCTTTTAAACAATGTGAGATTGCAATGCCCAAATGACTAATTACAAATCTTTTTTTTTGGGGTCATGGTTTGTGATAGTCATTATCAATTGATGTTCCTTTTACCATCATCATTAATGTTGGTGTCCTTGTCATCATCATCATCATTGCACCTCTCCTCCACCTTTGAAGTGTCTATCTCATGCAAGGTTGTGATGATATTTTGCTCCATTTACTTTGTCACAATTTGTTTGGTGGGACACCATCCATCAATATTCATAATGTCATTTATATGCAACCAATCATAATCATGTTTACCTACAAAAGTTGTCATTGTTTTAACAGTTGGCCTCTTCTTTCGAATGACCCATTGGGTGGACGAGTTTTGAATAAATGAATGAAAACAGTTCATGGAAGTAGCCACAATGGCCAATCTTGACCCCACTTGGGGATGAGGACATGTTTGACATTACAAATATTCAAAAATTGGCGCATGCTTAGAATGTGAATTACATTGTGCCAATTGTGTTTCAATTCTAAGAGTGGGCATGCTTTGATGACTACCTTGGGGTTCAACTATGTAAATGGTGGTATTTAGGCCCATCTAGGCCCACTTGTAGGTTTGATGTCATTACTACCCTTTGACTATAAGATTTGTAGGATTGACTAAAAGGTCAACTTGTAAATTTGATGTTTTTATTAATGTTTATTGGGCTATTAGATTTGCAACAATGATCCCCAGGTCCACCATTGGGTCCATTGTTGTTAATGGTGTGTTCACAATGTGTGGGAGTATAGGATCAGTGGAACCTTTTAATTGCACATGCATGATTTCATCATTGATTGTTGGGACATGTACAACCATGGTGGATGCATGAGGGGCTTCAACTTGATGTTTGATGGATGTATTTAAGGTGGGGAGTTCCACTTGCTATGAAACAACATTGGGTGGCATGCCAATGTTTATATTCCCATCATCAAATTGTAATTGTTCCCAAATGTTAAAATTAAACAACTATTTTGAAAATATAAGGTCTTTTGATGGGTCATCATCTAGGAATTCGAAAGGGTCATGCTAGTTTTCATCTTCATTTGACAATAAAAGGTTATCCTTTAATGTGTCGCCTTTGTTGGAACTTTCATCGACATCAGATAGAGTTTTCAGACAACATATCCTTTTCATATTAAGTAGTGGGGTTAATGTCAGGTCATTTTCATAGGAGTTTGTTATTAATGTAAATGTACATTAAGTCCTTAGCATGTTTCAATGTGAGTCAGTTTCACACTTTGCTATGGAAAAATGAGTATGAATTCCAATTTTGCTTGCATAATGATGTAGAACACACTTGCGCCAAGATGCAACATGCAATGGTTGCAAGTGTGCATCCACTAGTTATAATCAAATTCCACCATTCATGTGGGAGCAAGTTGAAGTTGTCGATTGGGGGGTGTTAAAAAAGGGCTTTTGACTTTCAACAATTCATTTGAACAATTGACTTTTGACAAGTCATTTTAGTTGCAAATGCCATTTGTAACTAAAAGTTAGTCACAAACTAAAGTTGAAAAAATGCAGATTTCTTATAGTGCAAAGTCTTTTAAAGCTTAGGGATAGGTTGTTGGGCTATTAGTGTAATTTTTTCATAACACATGGAGTGTTTCCTTATCATCTACATCATCATGGACGTGGGTTTCACCCAGTACTTGTATAGATTAAAAAGGGCTTTTGCATAATGTAGGTCTATCATTGGCATCCTCCACCAATGGTAAGATTACTATTCAATCACATTTGCAAAACTCAATGGCAATGAGAATGATTGATTTTGTAATGATAAGACATGCCATTCCAATGTTTTCATGACAAGCCATGCCTTCCCCACACAAGGTTGTTTGCCATCAATGCCATTACAACTAATTCCACTATCAACTTACAATTCTTCAAAAAAATTATGTTCTTCAATCAAGTTATAGTTCTTTGAACTACCAAAAATTTCTTTCGCTTTCAAGTATCATTTCAAGTTTGAATTTAGCTTACATGTGGGTCATTAGGCCAATTCTTCACCAAAGTAATAATTCAATCCATGTTTTCCACTTGCAAGTGACATTGCCTTAAAGTTGTCAACACCCCAACAAAACTAAATATTCATTTAGTTTTTATTTGTGAAGTCATGATTTCAAGAATTTTTTTTGCAAGGAAACCCACATTTAAAAATGACCTTCATTTATGTGTCATTAAGCTAATGGATCTACACATGTAGATGACAGAAATAAAAAACTTCTTAAAGAAAGAGAATTATTTAATGACTAAAGTTTGAAAAGATTCTTCAATTGAACCCCCCATACCAAACATGTATTTTCTTCAAAATCTAGTCCCACATCATCAACTACTCTTATAGTAGATGCATTGATAGTAGGGTTTAGTTGATCAAAACACACCATCAAAAGAGGAATGACAACCTTGACATCATAATCAATGCTAATTGGATTACATTTTCATGTCCCACCAAGTTTTCCATTACATGTAAAGCCTTCAAATGTGTATCTAACATGATAGCCATCATGTTGGAGCTTGCTATGCATCAAAAGACCTTGAAAACTACAAAAAAGGTTTGATCACCTTTATAACCTTTAGTTGCATATTTCTATGCAAAAGAGGATTTCATTTATAAAAAGGGTTAAAGATTTCATGCCCATTAGAAAGTTGCAATAATTTAATTTTTATGTTCATAGTAAGTGTAATAGATGTTGTTAAGGCATCTAATAACAACTAATGGCCTTTAGACTAATTCATCACACATGTCAATACAACAGGTAAATGTGACTACCTTAGCATAGCCCACATTCAAGCTTTAGGTAATTTGTTGTAAATCCATTCATTTTTATTTGCCATAACAAATAATTGTGCCATTTTTAAATTCAAGAGTTTTTTCAAACATAATGACCTTATTGTTGAATTTGGTTTTCACATGAGTTTTTTATTTTTAATGCCACATCCCACTTTCAAATTAAGAATGCTCATTCTCTTCCTTCCCTTTATTAGATTTTTTGGTCTAGGTAATGGTTTTTGTAAAACAATTTTTTTTTTTTGCACTAACATTTTTCAACCCAATGGAAAATTTGTCATCATTTCTAGCATATTAACAAGCCTTATAAAACATTACATGCTGAAAGTGTGTAATCTCAAAAACCTTAAAAACTTTCAAAGGTTCATAATCAATGATAAAATACAAAGTTGTTGCTAGAGTTGTCAAATTGGTGCCTTCATCCTTTACAAATATAATTACCTAGTTTAACAAACCAAACCTCTCCAACAAAGACTAGAGTTGTATAACCATGGATTGTTTAGTTGTTTTGTTCACTTCAAATAACCCCATAGTAATATGCATGGGTGCCCATGTTTCATTCAAAAAATTGAGAACCATAACAAAAGTATCCACGCCACCATGAGACATCTAGAAATCAAAACTAGCAAAGATTATTGTTTTAGGTGCAAGATCTAGCAAAACATGTTGATCCATTGTTTTCTTAACCATGATAGGAAACACTTTTTCCATAAAAGAAGACCAAGAAGGAAATTGAACATGAAGGCATTGGTGTAAAACTAACCACTGAAACCAAATGTTTTTGCAACTGGACAAAGGCCTATAACCCTTGCAAATATAAATCACCAAATTTTCCAAAAATGATTGTTGGGCATCATCATTTTTTTTTGTTGGGATTTGTGACACCAAAAAATGCAATAATTGGACAACTAGATGGACCTATTCTTTTCTTGTTTGGTCACTACCTATGAATAGTAGGTTTTGTCACCTTTTCCATGAGTTGTTTCTTTGGAGCAAACAACTTTAAATGTGTAGTTTGCACATGAGTATTAATGGGAATCATACCATTAACTTTGTTATATTTAATTAAGCCTTTGTAAAGAGTAAATATTTGCAACAAAACATCACCATTTGTTTGTTCAAATTTACAAATTATGCATCACAACACTTGCATTTTCATCAAATCCACATGTAGTCGATGGCAAAAAATCCCCATTTGACATACAAACATACAACTGTGAGTTATTTAAGTTGCAACTTGTGCTTTTATAGCTGCACAAGTTGTGAAACATCAGCATTTAATATGTTGCCAAATTGTAGATGCACATTTTCAACATCTAAGAATTATGGGAATTGCATTTGGGTGGGGGCAATTGATGGAGGATCTTCATCAATTCCACCCACATTTTCAACAAAACAACACTCCTCTTCTTCAACCATTGAACACATAAAAACCTAAACACGAACAATAAAGACACAAAACATTAAAACATTGAAACATTCAAAGAACTTTTCAAGCTCCCAAAAATTAAAAGTACAAAGTGATAAAAGAGTTTACTTCTTGTTAATTCCTTAAGCAACAATGATTTTCAATGCCAATATTTCCCAATTCATCTAGCAACAAGATGAATTTGATGCCTCTTGATTCATCAAGCAACAAAATGTAGTTAATGCTTTTTGATTCGTCTTGCAACAAAACCAAGCCAATGCCTTTCAATTCACCAAACAACAAAACACGACTCTAAGAAAAAAAAGATTTTTTTATTAGGAAGATTGGTAAAAAATTACCCCAAATGGCCCCTGTCCAACTTGACCAAGGTGCCATCTTGGACTAGTTGTTTTGGACTTGACAATTTTGACTAGGTCTTTTTCGTGGTCTTTTTGGTTGGTTCTTTTGAATGGATTTTTTTTTTTTTTACTAGTCAATAATATTTTGATAGCAACATATGTGATTTCATTTTTAAATAATAATAATAATACATAAAATATATACTACATTATATATACAATATTATAACCACATTTATTTATCTATTAATTAATAAAATAATTCACCTACATACCTATGTTATTTAACCTAAGCCCTTTAAACTACGTAGCTTAAGCTAGGTGGTTGACTTTAGACCTACTTGCCTAGGTGGCTTAGGTTAACTATTTAAGCCACGTAAAATTAAGGTAGCCTAGGTTGTATGTGTGAAAATTTGAACTCTTCACCTCCACTTTGGGGAGTCAAGTCCTTACCATTGGACTACCATTTCAAAAGTTGAAAACTTTTGTCATGATATTGTAATAAACTTGATTCAATTTTTTGTTTTGATGTACATATTGTAACATTCATCAACAAACTTCAATATTACTTATCTAAGTAGGAGGTTATACCATGTACTAGGTATTTACCTAGATAACATGTAGGGACCTATGTCTAGTAGGCTACTACATGTTATTATCTCAATTAATAAAAATAAATAACAATGATTGATTAGTTACTATCAATTATAAATAAATAAATAAATAACATCAATGATTAATAATTGGTTATTTAATATTAAATAGTCATTATTGATTATCTACTATGAATTAATAATTATCAATTAATAACTTGATGGATAAATTAGTTATTGGTTATTAATTAACATTTATTTGGCGACTAATTGATTATATAAACTATCAATCATAATTATTGAATATGAATTATCAATTATTAAATATTAACTAATTAATGTACTAAATTTAAGTACTTACATGTGCCTAAAGGTGGCATGTAGGTAGCCTATTAAACTTTATAAGTATTTATTAGGTGTAATATGCCTAATCTAGGGCTTATTAGCTATGAACTTAGGTTTGGTATATACCTTAAGCAAAATAAACTTGTAGGTTAAGTAGCCAAATTACTATGGTTGATTTGATTAAATGTTAAATTTGAATGGCAAATTTGATTAATTGTAAATCATAATGGTCATTGAATATGGTCCATTTGACTAAACCTTGGTCATCTTGATGGACTTCTGGCCTTTTTTACTAGATGTGGGTGAAAGCATGATCAAGTATACATTTTGTGATCCTTGTCAAGAAAAATGTAAAGTAGACATAAACCAAGCTTTAACATATCAAATTTTAAAATATTATTTAATTTAATGATCAATATGAACATATTATTTGAATTTATGTAAATGATATTGAAAAATCACTTGTTTAAAGTAGATTTAAGTAGATTTGTATAAAATGCAAGAATTAAATTTTTTTTTTTAAGTTGCCCAAAGAAACAAAGTAGGTTTCAAATAGATGAAATATTGAATTTTTTTACTTTTTGGGTTAATGGCCATCTAAAATTCACTTAGGCATTTTCAACTTCCAAAGTAAAAATAATAATATCTCAATCTTTTAAGATAAAAATATTTTTTAACACAGTTTCACCAATCAATTTCAAAAATACTTTTGACCTATTTTTAATACATTAAAGTTTTCCAAACTTTGTATACAACATACTATAAACCCAATGTTGTGCACCATGATGATTTAACAATGATTGAAAAGGTTTCGACTCTACTTTCTTGCATTTATGTGTAAGAATATGATTGTAGCTATTCATAGCTATTTTTGTTGTATACTTAATCATGCTTTCACCCACGTCTAATTTGTCACATGATTAAAAATGTCACTTTAATCAAATGTTTTAGTCAAAAATAATTCATGTTTTTCATGTCACAAGCCTTTAGTCAAAATGACCATCCTCCTTGGTCAATGTCAACATTTTAGTCAAGTTGAACCTTTTGAAAACTCACGTTTTCTTGTAGTGCACAAAGTTGATTTGCCAAACAACAAAACACGAGACCAAAGCCCTTCCCTCCCAATTTGTTGAACAACAAACTAGAAACAACAAAGAAAATTTTTAAATGCAAAACACAACAAAGAAGAAACCAAATAAATTAAAAACACAAAGTGCATTGCAAAAGACGTGTTTAGTTTTTGCGAAATTCACAACAAAATTAAGCATTAGAACACAAAATGAAACATTTAGTTCTTGCAAAGTTCACAATACAACGAAGCATTAAAATAATAATGACACCTTCAATTCTTGTGAAGTTCACAACAAAATGAAACATTAGAATAGGAAATGAAATGTTTGATTCTTGCGAAGTTCACAACAACCAAAAAAAAAAGGAACCCAATGAGTTCAAAAGAAAAGTATGAAACACCCCACCCAATATTATGAGAAGCTGAAAGCAAATCTTACATTTACAAAATTGACTTATAAAAAATAATTTCAACAAAAGTGCAGAAAACATAAAAGTGCAAAGCAAATTGCAAAGTCTTGAAAGGAGATTGCGATGGGTTCTCCTTACACCCTAAATAATGTAAACCTTAAATAATATACATATGTGACATTTTCAAAACCCTAATGAGCTGGATATCAATTTGTGTATAACATAATGGCCAAGTACAATTACATATAAGCATCATACATATAAAGACATTTGATAGTTGTGTATAGGGCCAGATTCGAAAAGTTAAAAAAAGTCAAGATATGGATGAATCCACACCCGATGATTATTTGGATGCGTAACCACATTTTTCTATATAACTTGCCAACATTGGTAATTTCCTCGTTTGAAGGGGTCAAGGATGTTTTCATGTTGTTTTCCATTTTTGAATAACATTGCCCCTTCAAGGGTTGTTTGCGTGATTTTTTCCTGAGGTTGTAGTGTTCATTCATTCACGATTGCCTTTCATTTTTAGCTTGTTCATGGATGCCTCCAAAAACATTTCACATTGGAGGGATGCAAATTCTTTTCATAACATCTCTTATAGTTGCAAACAGGGTTTTTTTTCCCCCCTCTCCCCCCACTTTGTGATATTATTTTTTTGACAAATCCCCAAGAATGGCTAGATTAGTTGAGTTCACACTAGGAAAACAGAAAATTCCCAATTTGATTCATCCGTTCATGTTTGGTTTTCATTTTTAGCTTGTTCATGGAAGCCTCACATTTGGGGAATGCAAATTATTTTCACATTATTTTTTAATTGTGAAAGAGACCACCTCTCCCCCTCCCTCCCCCTCAAATTAGTGATACAAAAAAATTGGTGAATTTTCGTCAAAACTAGGAAAAAGGTTGAATTTAAAGCAGGAAAAAAAAATTCCCAATTTTTTTTTTGGTTGAAACACAACAAAAGTTGTCCAAAAAAATCACTGATTGTAAGGTTTTGTCTTTCAAAATTATGTTCATTATCACACCATCAAGCCCATTCTCATGTACCTACCTTCAATTTGCTTGAGACTATAAACTTTGGTTTACATCAATAGAACACACTATCTTCTTACCATCCGCACAACAACAATGCAAAAAATATCAACAAGGTTCTTCTTTTGTACAATAGCTATTATGGGTATTAGACATAATATTACACAGTGTGTTTCTGTGTAAATTTGTATGAATGTGATGACTAGGTAGCTTTGTACTAATTATTATTTTTGACTCAATAGTGCAAAGGGCATGACACTCAAGGTTAGTGTAAAGGAGATCCTATCTTGGTGATCTATATGTTGCTCAATCTTTTAAGTTGAACAAAATGACTAAATGTCATTCAGCCAAATCCACACAAACTTGTATAACCATTACTTGTATTCATGCATGCACATAATTTGAAAATAACTACTCATGGAGACATACTTTACTTAACATTGTACCTTTTCGTGTTCGGGAGTAATTAAATTATTTTTAGGTGTGCTGAATTTTCTATAAATGATTTTTTTGAATTAATGCTGAAATTTAAGGAAATGATAAGAGATGGAAAAATACAAAAATTGGTGGAAACCCAGGAGCTTCTTGTTGTAGGCCAGTCCAGCATTGTGGGGCAGGTATCCAAAAATTTATGACATTTCTCTATCATATTTGTGGAACATTATGTTTTCCCATTTTTGCAAAAATGTTGTAAAAAGTCCTATTATGTTAGAGGTTCAGGGTCCATAAAACCTACCAAAAAAGTTGCCTATATTTTGTTATAGTACCGGACTTTCATAAATTATAATTTTTACTGCTGAAAAGGATTTAAATTTAAAAAATAAAAATTCAACACCCAAGTGCCAAACCTGAAAATGTATTATGATATTTGCATAATTACAAATGTAACTTGCTTGTATGACACTATGCCTTTGAAATTTGATATCATGGGTTTTTTGACACGGGTACGTAAAGGGTGTTTTCATAAGCACAATGAAATGGCTTTTGGAATTAAAAAGCTGGATTAGTATAGAGAAGAACCTTGAAAACAAGTTTTTAAAAAATATATATTTAAAAAAAAACAAACAAACCCCTATATTAAATTTTAAAGACATTTTTGTTTTGAAACCCTCTTAAAGCTATGCTACTCATAATGATGGCAGTCATGAAAACACAATAATGTCAGGTATTGAAGCTGTTTTTGTTTTGTTTTTTTCTTCCCAGTTTTCTGATGTAACATCATTACCAATCATCCCAAACAAGATTTAGCATCAATTGGGTCTGAATAGGCTTGAACAAAATCTGTCCAGATGTTGCAAACATTTCAGTAAAAAGTATTTTTGTTGGCCTTGCTTACCAAGGCAAGGATATTGTGTTTAGATTCATTATAGATTTTAGTATCTTAAGGCATTTTGGCCCCTAGGTAATAATAATAGGTCAAATTTTATACATATGAGGATTTGTGAAAAATGAGATTTTGGTTGTGATGAAATGTGAGATTTAGTTATAGAGTTATAATATCTTGAAGGATTTTGGTTTGTTTTAGAGGATTTTTTTTTAAATTATGTTTTTCAATGGTGAAATATTTGAGTTTCCATAATTCTTCTTTTGCCTTAAGATACTTTTCAATGTAAATGGCGAGGCTTGTGTGCCACCCTTTGTTTACAGAAATTTGGTGAACATTTGTTTAAAAAATAAGGGGATTTTTAGCTGAATATTCCTTCTTATTTTTTGAGGTTGGAATTTGGTGATATTCTCCCAGAGAAAAAAGAGACAAGTGTCTTATTGAAGGTATTGAAACCAGCTCTTTGTTTTTCCTGGCAGAATATTGCCTGGCAGTGAATTTTTTCTTAAAATACCCAATAATAATAAAAGTCTTTTTTGGGGTATTTTAGTCGCCAAATAAAAGTTTCTAGTCCAAGTTTGGCATGCAGAGTCAGTAATTTTTTTATTGGCGAATTTTGACCTGAAATATATGATTTCCACCCAAACAAAGAAGTTTTGCATGAAAAGAAAATCCAAAATTTCCAGATTTTGAAAAAAAAAATCCCCATATCACTAGATTTTTATGATACATTCTAAGTAGTGTTTTTGTATAATTTTTGTTGGGGGGGGGGGGGGGGGGGGACTTGACAATTTTTTTCCAAAATAATGGAAAAAGTAGTCGAATTTTACTATATAAAAAATAAATTCCAACAATTCCCAAGGTAAATTTTTGAGAAAAAATTTAATAAACATTGAATTCCAGTAGGTAGCCAAGAATATAGAAGGATATATTTGTTTTTAATCATTACTTTCGTATCTTGTATATACCCCAAATTTGTGGTTTTTCCGCTTTCTTTTTGGGATGATGATTGCCACTTTGGCTACATGATGACAAAATTGCCAAAGAAAGAATTTGATTTCAA
>Ga0116229_10001924_pt1 | contig 33227 bp, 35 predicted proteins | sample S1TSphgellanicum_3_FD_87313 | JGI IMG/M metagenome (GOLD analysis project Ga0116229, IMG submission 87313) | Host-associated microbial communities from peat moss isolated from Minnesota, USA - S1T2_Fc - Sphagnum magellanicum MG | ecosystem: Host-associated > Plants > Peat moss > Unclassified...
CGCCGGTGATGGCGACCACCGGCGGCGTGCCGCCGCCCGGCGGACTCCCGGTGCTGGCCGTCGAGGACGAACCGCCGCCGCCACAGCCTCCCAGCGCCAGCGCGGCGGCCAGTGCCCACGCGACCCCGCGCCGCCGCCTGCTGCTTGCGCTCGTGCGTGCGCTTGCGCTCATGATCGTCCCTCCCCGTGCCGTACGGCTGCGGCGCGCGCGCAGCGCGCCGCCGACCGCCGGCGTCGATTACTGCTTGAAGTGCCAGATTTCCGTCGGCTTGTGCATGCAGGTGTCGAGCACCACCGCGGCGCGATCCTGCTCGCTGATGGCCATCAGGCACTTGCCCGACTCGACTTCCTTGATCTCGCCCGCCGGCGTGACATTGAAGCGCTGGTTCTTGCCGTAGTGGCACTGCCACAGTTCCACCGGCGTGCCGTTGGCGCGGGTGTGCGCGCCGCGCACGTCCAGGCAGTAGCCGCCCAGTCCGACCAGCAGGCTCTGGCCGTTGGTGTCATGCGTGACGTCCCAGCGCTGGTTCTCGCGGCCGTGGCACTTGTACACGTAGACCTTGTCGCCGTCCTGCTCGCGGTGGTCCATGCTCGCGTCCATGCAGAACTCGTCATTGCCGGCCGCGTTGCGGATCGTCAGGTTGGTGCCGTAGGCGAAGGCGGCCGAAGAGAACAGCCCCAGCGAGGACAGGGCGAGCAGCCCGGCGATGATGGATTTCCCCAGATTTGGCATTTTTTTCCTTTGGTATTGGACGTGGATCAAGGATGGGACGAACGGTATCGCGCAAACCCCGGGGGTGGCGCAGACCCCGCAAGCGTGCGCGCGTGGCGCACACCCGACTTAACGTTACGCGCTGGGCACGTGTTGACCGGGCCCGCCATCGGTTTGCAAGCGAATGTATCGTCGGCTTGACAGCGTATCAAGAACGATTATCATTCTCATGTCGATTAAGGCTCGAGACGGGGCCCAAAAGCGACCTTGGACCGGCGCCGGTTTCATGGGCTGACGGGATAAATGACAGGAACGCGGAGATTTTCATGGCACGCTGGATCGTAGCGTTGGCCCGCCCTGCGGCGGTAGCTTCCCCCGGCCGCACGCCGGCATCGTTGCGCGCGCGCGCTCCGGCAGTACTCGCCGGCCTGGGCCTGGCACTCGGCCTGGGCCTGGGCGCGGCGCTGCCCGCGCTGGCCGACGAACCGGAGGTGGCCATCAGCATCCGCGACCACCAGTTCGTGCCCAGCGAGATCAACGTGACCGCGGGCCAGAAGATCAAGATCGTGGTCAAGAACGAGGGCAAGATGCCCTCGGAATTCGAGAGCGTCGATTTCCACCGCGAGAAGGTCGTGCCTTCGGGCAAGGAGATCACGCTGTTCGTCGGCCCGCTCAATCCCGGCAGCTACGAGTTCTTCGACGATTTTCATCCGGACACGCGCGGCCACCTGGTTGCCAAGTGAGACGGCGGCCCACATGCTCGCAACCCTGATCATCGTCTTTCGTGAAGTCCTCGAGGCCAGCCTCGTCGTCGGTATCGTCATGGCCGCCTCGCGCGGCGTGCCGCACCGCTCGCTCTGGATCTTCGGCGGCTGCGCCGCGGGTGTGCTCGGCGCGCTGGTCGTGGCCGGTTTCGCCACGGAGATCGCTTCCCTGGTGCAGGGCATCGGCCAGGAACTGTTCAACGCCGCCATCCTCTTTGCCGCCGTGGCGATGCTGGGCTGGCACAACATCTGGATGAGCCGCCACGGGCGCGACCTGGCCGCCGACGCCACCCGGCTGGGCAAGGACGTGGTCGCCGGCACGCGGCCGCTGCATGCGCTGGCCCTGGTCTGCGGCGTCGCGCTGCTGCGCGAAGGGTCCGAAGTCGTGCTGTTCCTCTACGGCGTGGCCGTCAGCGGCGGCAACAGCGCGGCCAGCATGATGCTGGGCGGCGTGCTGGGCGTTGCCGCCGGACTGGCGGTCGGCGCGGCGATCTACTTCGGCCTGATGGCCATCCCGATGCGCTACCTGTTCAGCGTGACGAGCTGGCTGATCCTGCTGCTGGCCGCCGGCATGGCCTCGCAGGGCGCCGCCTTCCTCAGTGCGGCCGACGTGCTGCCCTCGCTCGGCGACAGCGTGTGGGATACCTCCGGCCTGCTCTCCGAGCGCAGCCTGCTGGGCCAGGTGCTGCACGTGCTGATCGGCTATACCGCGCGTCCTGCCGGTATCCAGCTGGTGTTCTTCGCCGCCACGCTGATCATCCTGGGCACGCTGATGCGCGCGCTGCGCATCCAGCACCCGCCGCGGCGGACGCTGCCGCCGTCGGCGCTGCCGTCCAAGGCGGTCTAGCTCCGCTCGCAAGCTGCCACGCGCTTGCGCGCTGCCGCCGGCACCGGCGCCAGCGGCGGGGCGTGCACGCCCGGCCATCCCATCCGACGACGCAAAGGCGCCCGCGTGGAAATCCTCGGCATCTCCCGTACCGTCCGCAATCGGCCGGCCCTGCGCTTGGGCGCGCCGGCCCTCATCGCCGTCGCGCTGCTGGTGGCGCCACCGGCGCACGCCGACTTCAAGGTCTGGACGCCGGACGTCAACGAAGGCGAGCTCGCCATCGAGAACGTCGGCGACCTGGGCCTGGACCACGAGCGCGACCGCGACGGCGAGCGCAGCTACACGGCGGAAGTCGAATACGGCGTCACGTCCTGGTGGCAGACCGAGTTCGAGCTCGAGTTCAACCGCGATCCGGGCGCCAACCAGAGCACGGCCTTCTCCCAGGTCACCTCGGAGAACCTGTTCCAGTTCACGGAGCGCGGCCAGTACTGGATCGACGCCGGCCTGTTCGCCGAGTACGGACAGTCGCGCCGCAGCGGTAACCCCAACGAAGTCACGGTAGGCCCGGTGCTGCGCAAGGACTTCTGGGGCATGAGCAACAGCCTCAACCTCTTCTTCGAGCGGGACCTGGGCCAGTACGGATCGAGCCGGCCGATCTTCCAGTACGCCTGGGAGACGCGCGTCGATGCCTGGGTGCTGCGCATGGGCCGCCACTTCGCGGTCGAGCCGGGCCTGCAGGTCTACGGCGAGCCCGGTCCGCTGGGCCACTTCGCGCACTGGGGCGCGCAGGACGAGCGCGCCGGCCCGCAGCTGTTCGGCAAGATCTTCAACCTGGGGCCCGGCACGCTGGAATGGAACGGGGGCGTGCTCTTCGGCCTCACGCCCGCGGTGCCGCGCACCACCGTGCGCTGGCAGGCGGAGTACGAGATCCATTTCTAGTGCGGGCCGCGCGTGCCTTGGCCCGGGGCGGCGCCCGGAATGTCACGGGAAAGGGAAGAAAAGCTCGCGTAAGCGGGGATATTTGTCCCGACCGGTTCGAAGGCCGGCGTGCGAATGTATTCTGGTCTTTCCGACCTCGGCTCCGCGCGCATCTTGCCCACCGGAACTGCCGATCGGCCGGCGAATAGGGAGGCACATCGACATGTTCAGGAAGCTTACGACGGCACTGCTACTGGCCCTGGGCGTCGCCAGCGCGCACGCGGGCGACCCGAAGGTGACCATCACGCGCCTCAACGAACACCTCGCCAAGCTCGGCGCCCCGCGCCTGGAGGGCATGGACAAGGCCGGCGACAAGGCCGTTCCGGCGCTCTACTTCGGACCGAAGAAGATCAACGGCAGCTACGACGTCGTCGACGTCATCAGCTACCAGGATTCGGCCACGGCCACGATCTTCGTCAAGTCCGGCGAGGATTTCATCCGCGTCAGCACCAACGTGCTCACGCCCGACGGCAAGCGCGGCGTCGGTACCGCGCTGGCGCGCGCCAAGGCCTACGATGCCGTGTCCAAGGGCCAGGAATTCTGCGGCGACGTCGACGTGCTCGGCACCCCGTACAGCGCCTGCTACGACCCGATCAAGGACGCCGGCGGCAAGCTGATCGGCGTTACCTACGTCGGCTTCAAGAAGTAGACGCCGGCTTCAAGAAGCAGGCCGGCCCGGCGCGGCGCTGCCGCGCTCAGGGCGTGACGACCAGCGGCAGTTCGATGCGGCTGGCCAGCCCGGGCGCGTGGTACACGCGCTGCGTGGCCTTGCGGTAGTCCTCGGGCCTGGCCCAGAAGATGCTGGGCACGAAAGACTGCGGGTTGCGGTCGTAGAGCGGAAACCAGCTCGACTGTATCTGCACCATGATCCGGTGGCCCGGCAGGAACACGTGGTTGGCCGTGGGCAGCGCGAAGCGGTAGTCCAGCGGCTGGCCCGCGTCCAGGGCCCTGGGCTGGGCCCGATCCTGACGGTAGCGGCCGCGGAAGATGTCGGCCGCGATCATCAACTCGTAGCCTCCCATCGCCGGTTCGGCCGCCACCTCGTCCGGGTAGACGTCGATCAGCTTGACCACCCAGTCCGAATCCGTGCCGCTCGTCGAGGCCACCAGCTCGACCATCGGCTCGCCGCTGATCTTGACCGGTGCCGTGAGGACCGCGCTGCTGAACGCGAGGACGTCGGTGCGCGACCCGGCGTCGCGCTGGTCGTCGACGAGCCAGCGGTCCCAGGTCGACAGCTTGCTGTACTCGGCGATGATCGGCCGGTCGCGGTACGGCACCGGCTTGGCCGGATCGGACACGTATTCCGTGTACGCCGCCCCGCCCTCGCCCGGAGCGGAGAAAGCCAGCTGCATGCCGGGCTGCAGGTACAGCGGCGTGGGCTCGATGCGGCAGCCGCTCGCGCAGCCGGCCGGCCACGCCGGCAGCTGGCGCCAGACGTTGGTGCCGGTCTCGAACGCATTGACCGGCGCTACGCCCGCGGCGGGTGCCTCGTCCTTGAGGTAGTGATCGAGGAAGGGCCGCAGGATGTCGCGCCGGAACTGCAGCGCGGTGTCGGCGCCGAAGCGGATCGCGCCCAGCGCGCTGCCCTCGCCGATCTCCTGCCCGTGGAACCAGGGGCCGAGCACGAGGAAGACCTTGTCGTTGCCGGTGTCCTTGGGCTTGATCGCCTTGTAGACGGCGATGGCGCCGTAGATGTCCTCCTGGTCCCAGAGGCTGTCGACGAGCATGACCGGCACCGACAGCGGCTCGGCAGCCAGGATGCGGTCGACGGCCTGGTCGCGCCAGAAGGCGTCGTAGGCCGGGTGGGCCAGCAGCTTGCGCCAGAACCCGACCTGTTCCATGCCGTGCGCCCGCCCGATGTCTCCGGCCGCGCCGCCCTGCAGGAAGGCGTCGTACTCGTCGAAGTGGCTGTGGAACCACTTGAACTCGTTCTTGCGGCTGGCCTCCTGTTCCAGGATGTAGAACATGTCCTGCTGGCGGAACGCGCCGTTGTGGAACCAGTCGTCGCCGCGCCAGCCGTCGACCATCGGATTCATCGGCACGGCGACCTTGAGCGCCGGGTGCGGGTGCACCAGCGCCATCAGCGGCAGGAAGCCGTCGTAGGAGATGCCCAGGATGCCGACCCGCCCGTTGCTCTCCGGGACGTTCTTCACCAGCCAGTCGATCGTGTCGTAGGTGTCGGTGGCGTGGTCGACCGGCGTGGGGTTCTGCGGCCCGTGCAGCGGGCGGTTCATCACGTAGTCGCCCTCGGACCCGTACTTGCCGCGCACGTCCTGGACCACCCGGATATAGCCGCCCTCGACGATGGTGTCGACGGCGTTGTCGTAGCCCTGCAGCATCGGCGCGATGTGCGTGCTCTCCTCGTAGCTGGTCAGTTCGTCGGCGTTGTAGGGCGTGCGCGTGAGCAGGATAGGGGCGCGCCGCGCGCCCTTGGGAACGATGATCACCGTGTTGAGCTTGACGCCGTCACGCATCGGGATCATCACCTTGCGCTTGACGTATTCGTAGCCCGCCGTGGGCGCCACGAAGCTCGCGGGCGTCTCCGCCGGCAGGCCGCCGGTGCTGGTCGGCGGCGCCGCGGCGGCGGCGGGGAGGGCCGCCAGCAACAGCATGCATCCGGCGGCGCCGTGTCTGCGTATCCGATTCATGGCATCTTTCGCTTGGAATTCAGGTGCTCGGGCAAACGCCCCGGAAGAACACGCCCAGCAGGTGCTCGACGATCTCCTCGTCGCCCATCTTGGCGTACATGCGCAGGTAGTCGACGGTCGGATCGCAGGTGCGGGCGTAGTAGCTGAACAGGATGACGGTGTCGGGCAGCTCGGGGCGCAGCTCGCCGCGCGCCTTGGCGTCCTGGACGATCTTTTCGAGTACGCCGTTGAGCTTGAGCACGCGGCGGATGTAGCGCAGGTTGCTCGTGAGCATCGTGCGTACCTGCGCGCTGGTCGAGGGCATCAGCGGCAGGCCGCCCCCCAGGCGCACGCGCAGCGCCCAGGCCAGCAGGTCGCGCAGGCGTTCCACCGGGGAGAGCTCGGCCGGTATCTGCTCGAGGTAGACCAGCGCGCCGTCGATCAGGCGGATCATGGCCTCGCCGACCAGGTCGTCCTTGGACTTGAAGTGCTTGTAGAGGCTGGGCTTGGAGATGCCGACGGCCAGGGCGACATCGTCCATGGTCATCAGGTCGAAGCCCTTGGCGGCCAGCGTGCTGGTCGCCGCATTGAGGATGGCATCCTCGCGCAGTTGGAACGCCTGGTCCTTGAACCGAACGGCGCGTAAAATACCCATTGGTAACTTCGTTTACGGTATGGTAGATTTACTGCCTTGCACGTCTTTAACAAATAGTAACACCCCCCTCGGATCGCTCCGTCGGGCCCGCCGCTGCGCCGGCTCGGGCCCGCGTCGTGGTCGTGCGGCGGGACCCACCACCAGGAGGAAGGGCGCGCGTGGACCACACCTATAGCCTCGAGGCCGCCGAGCGCGCCCCGGCGCCGCGCGCGGCGCCCATGCCCCCGCCCGCAGCGGGCCGCCTGTTCCTGCGCATGCTGTCGCAACTGCGCGTCGGCCACCTGGGGCTCACGCTGCCCGACGGCCAGCGGCGCGAGTTCGGCAGCGCCGGGGGCAGCCTGTCGGCGCAACTGCAGCTGGTCGACTGGCGCGCCTGCGCGCTCATCCTGCGCGCCGGCGACATCGGCTTCGGCGATGCGCTGCGACGCGGGTGGGTCGCGTCGCCCGACCTCACCGCCTTGCTGCGCCTGGCCCTGGGCAACGAGCCGGCGATCGAGTCCGCGGTGTGGGGCGGGCGCCTGCTGGGCATGTGGTTCCGGCTGCTGCACGCCCTGCGGCGCAACACGCGCACCGGCAGCCGCGAGAACATCCACGCGCATTACGACCTGGGCAACGCTTTCTACGGCCGCTGGCTCGACGCCACGTGGACCTACTCGAGTGCGCTGTTCCGCGGCGACTTCGCCGCCACGCTCGAGTCGGCCCAGTGCGCCAAGTACCAGCGCGTGATCGACACGCTGGGCTTGAGGCCCGGCATGCGCGTGCTGGAGATCGGTTGCGGCTGGGGCGGCTTCGCCCAGTACGCCGGCGAGCGCGGCATCGCGGTCCACGGCGTGACCATCTCGGCGGCGCAGCTGGAGCTGGCCCGCGCGCGCATCGAGGCCGCCGGCCTGGGCGAGCGCGTGCAACTCGAGCTGTGCGACTACCGCGACCTGCGGGGCCGCTACGAGGCGATCGTCTCGATCGAGATGTTCGAGGCGGTGGGTATCGCCTACTGGAATTCCTGGTTCGCGTCGCTGCGTGCGCTGCTCGCGCCGCGCGGCCGGGCCCTGGTGCAGACCATCACCATCGACGAGGAGCGCTTTGCGCGCTACCGCGCCAGCAGCGACTTCATCCGCCACTTCATCTTTCCCGGTGGCATGTTGCCCTCGGTCAAGCGCTTCGTCGCCCGCGCCGCGGGCGCGCGCCTGGTGACCAAGGACATCTTCGCGTTCGGCAAGGACTACGCCGAGACCATGCGCCGCTGGCGCGCGCGCTTCGAGGAGGCGCGCGAGTCGATCCTGGCGCAGGGCTTCGACGAGGCGTTCCTGCGCACCTGGCGCCTGTACCTGTGCTACTGCGAGGCCGGCTTCGACGAGGGCCGCACCGACGTGGTCCAGTTCCTGCTGGAACGGCGCGATGCGTGAGAGGTACCGCGCGATGCCCCGCCGCGCCGGCGCTCCTGCGCTGGCCCCGCTGCTGGCCCCGCTGCTCGCCCTGCTCTTGCTGGCGGGCGCCCCGGCGCGGGCAGCGGCGGACTGGCGCGCGGAACTGGGTACGCCGGTGCTCGTGGGCCAGGGCGAGATGCGCTACTGGGGGTTCCATGTTTATCATGCCGCCTTGTGGTCCGACCACGTGCCGTTCGATCCATCGCACGCCTTCGCGCTGGAACTCCGATACGAGCGATCGATCAGTCGTGAGGTCATCGTTTCCGCCAGCATCGACGAGATGGCCCGGATGAGCCACACCGACCGTGGCGCCGACGGCAAGGCCGACAGCCAGGCCGAGAGCGGCGCCGGCGACAGCGATGCGACCGTGCGCGCCCGGCTCGAGACCTGGCGCACCTGGCTGATGCGCGCGCTCGTCGACGTCCACGACGGCGATCGCCTGGTCGGCCTCTACCGCCCGGGTGCGGGCGTGCGTTTCTATTGCCTGCGCGCGGGCCAGCCCGAGCAGCAGCTGGCCGACATCGACGACGAGGCCTTCGCGCACGCCTTCTTCGGCATCTGGCTGGACCGCCGCACCCGCGAACCGCGCCTGCGCACGCACCTGCTCGGCGCAGGTTCATGAGGGCCTCGGCGCTCGCCGCCTACGGAATCCTGGCGTTGCCGCTGGCGATGGTGGCGCTGCCGGTCTACATGCAGGTGCCCGCGTGGTACGTCGGTCACGTCGGGCTCGCCCTGTCCATCACGGGCTACGTGCTGTTCGGCGCCCGCATCCTCGATACCGGGCAGGATCCGTTTCTCGGCCGCCTCGTCGACCTGCTGGCGCGGCGCGGCCGCCTGGCCAGCGCGCTGTGGTGCGCCGCGGCCCTGCTGGCGCTGGCCTTCGCCGGCCTTTGGTTCCCGCCCACCAACGGCACGACCTGGCTGCCGGCGGCCTGGCTGGCGCTGATGCTGGGCCTCACCTACAGCGCGCACAGCCTGCTCAACATCACGCTGCTCGCGTGGGGTGCGCGGGTGGCGCCGGACACGCGCGGGCGCACGGTCGCCGCGGCCTGGCGCGAGTCGGCGGGCCTGGCGGGCGTGGTGCTGGCCAGCATCCTGCCGGCCTGGCTCGTGGCGCGGCAGGGCTGGCCGGCATCGACCGGGATGGCGGTGTATGCCGGCGGTTTTGCCCTCGTCCTGGCCCTGGCCCTGGCGGCGCTGCTCAATGGGGCGCCGCCCTGGCAACGCGCCGGCGACGTGCCCCACGAGGCGCGGCGTCCCGCCCCGCCGGCCGTGCGCCGGCTCTGGTTGCCCTACGTGATCAACGCGCTGGCGGTGGCCATCCCCGGCACGCTGGTCCTGTTCTTCATAGGCGACCAGATCGAGCGGCCGCAGTGGGCGGGGGCCTACCTGGCGACGTATTTCGTCGCCGGCGCGGCCGGCATGCCCGGCTGGACCTGGCTCTCGCGGCGCACCGGCCCGGCGCGCGCCTGGGCGCTGGCCATGGCGCTGGCGGTATCGATCTTCTTCTGGGCCCTGTTCCTCGTGCCGGGCGATGCGCTCGCCTTCGGTATCGTCTGCCTGTTGAGCGGGCTCGCGCTGGGCGCCGACCTGGTCCTGCCCCCGGTGCTGCTGGCCGCGGCGATACCCGCCGACCAGGATCCGGCCGCCCACTACGGCATCTGGACCCTGCTGGGAAAGCTGGCTACGGCCGTGTCGGCGCTGGCGCTGCCGCTGCTGGAATGGCTCGGGTATCGCCCCGGCATCCCGCATGCCGGCGGCCACGCGCTGGCCATCTTCTACGCCGCCATACCGTGCGCGCTCAAACTGATCGCGCTGTCACTGCTGATCGTCCTGGTCATCGCAAAGGAGAAGAGAACATGATGAAGCCGCTCCACAAGGTGCTGCTGGCCCTGCCGGGCGCGCTGCTGGGCGCCGTGCTCAGCGCCTGTGCCGGGCCCGAGGTCGCGCAGTACGCCGCCGAGCGCCCGCAGTTCGACCTGATCAAGTACTTCACCGGGCGCACCCAGGCCTGGGGCATGTTCCAGAAGCGCAGCGGCGAGGTCGTCAAGCGCTTCCACGTCGATATCGACGGAACGCTGCAGGGCGAGCAGCTGGTGCTCGACGAGCACTTCTCCTACACCGACGGCACGACCCAGGAGCGCCGCTGGACACTGACGCGGGCGGCCGACGGCACGTGGAACGGCACCGCCTCCGACGTGATCGGCGGCGCGGTCGGCCGGATCGCGGGCAATGCCCTCAATTGGCGCTACGTGCTGCGGCTGCCGGTCGGTGAAACGACCTATGATGTGCACTTCGACGACTGGATGTTCCTGATAGACGATCGCACGATGATCAATCGCGCCGCGGTGAGCAAGTTCGGATTCGAGGTGGGCCAGGTCACCTTGTTCTTCCGTCGCGGTGAGTGACCGCTCGGTGCTTTTCGGGAGCCTCAACCCGCGCCTTCAGGACTGGACCGGCAAGCGCGTCTGGCTGGTCGGCGCTTCGAGCGGCATCGGCGCCGCGCTGGCCCGGCTGCTGCTCGAGCGCGGCGCGCGCGTCGCCCTTTCCGCGCGCTCGCGCGAGCCGCTCGAGGCCTTGGGCCGGCCGTTTGCCCGGGCGGCGCTGGTGCTGCCCATGGATGTCACCCGTCCCGAGGCCTGGGCGCAGGCGCACGGCGCGCTGGTGTCGGCCTGGGGCGGCGCAGACCTCGTCGTGTTCTGCGCCGCGCAGTACCAGCCCGAGCGCTCCTGGGAGGTTCGCGCCGAGCGCGCCGCCGGCACCGTCACGGCCAACCTCACCAGCGTGTACTACGGCATCGAGGTGGTGCTGCCGCCGATGCTGGCCCGCGGCTCCGGCGCGCTGGCCCTGGTGGCCAGCGTCGCCGGCTACATGGGCCTGCCCAACGCCAGCGTCTACGGACCGACCAAGGCGGCGCTGATCAACCTGGCCGAACTGCTGTTCCTGGACCTGCGGCCGCGCGGGCTCGGCGTGTTCGTCGTCAATCCGGGCTTCGTGCGCACGCCGCTGACGGCGCGCAACGACTTCCACATGCCGGCACTGATCACGCCCGAGCTCGCCGCCGCGCGCATCCTCGAGGGCTTCGCGGCCGGCCGCTTCGAGATCGACTTCCCGCGCCGCTTCACGCGCGTGCTGCGCTTCATCAGCCGCCTGCCCTACCGCTGGCGCTTCGCGCTGCTGCGCCGGGCGCTGGGCTGAGCGCGGGCCGGCGGCCGTGGCGACCCCGCTGGAGGCGCTGCTCGACTGGTACGGCGGGCTCCGTGCGCAGGACCTCGACCGCATCGGCAGCTTCTACACGGCCGATGCCCACTTCAAGGACCCGTTCAACGACGTCGTCGGCCACGAGGCCATCCGCCGCGTATTCGTGCACATGTTCGCCACCACCGAGACGCCGCGCTTCGTGATCCGCGACGTGCTGGCCGACCCGCGGCGCGCGTTCGTCACCTGGGATTTCGACTTCGGCGTGCGCGGCCGGCGCTACCTCGTGCACGGGGCCACGCGCTTCGCCTTCGATGCCGACGGCAGGGTCAGCGACCACCGCGACTACTGGGACGTGGCCGAGGAGCTGTGGCAGAAGCTGCCGCTGCTGGGCGGCGCGATCGCGTGGCTGCGCGCCCGCTTTCGTGCCGGGTAGCAGCGGATCGGCGCGCCGCAGGCGGCTAGGCCAGGGCCAGGTCGATGCCCCTGGCGGCGCGCTCCCGGCCCACCGTCAGCACGCTGTGCAGGCGCAGGGCCATGCGTTCGTCGAAGCCGCGGCTGGCCTGGCATTCGAGCAGGTTCTCGCAATACGGCGCAAACCAGTCGGGACGATCGTCCAGTGCCCACCAGGGATCGGCCGCCATGCCGTGCGTGCGCAGCCACTGTTCGCACTCGGCGTGGCGGCGGAACGGCGCGCGCGTGCCGACGCCCGTGCATTCGCTGTACTTGGGCGTGCGGCCGATGATGCGCGCGCGCAGCGCGGCGGGCAGCGGATCGAGCACCTCGGCCTCGGTGCGCACGTTGCGCCAGGAGGTCGACAGCACGACGCCGACCTCGGGGAACTCGTCCAGCACCGCGGCCAGGCGCGGCGCGTTCTCGAACAGGCGCGCCGGATCCAGGCAGGGGTCGGGATGCAGCACGCCGTCATAGTCGAGGAACAGGATCACGCGCGATCTCCCGGTACGGTCGGGCCGAGTACCGGCCCATCCTCCGGGTTATCGGCAGGAAATCTCCCAATTTGAGGGATCGCGCGGCCCGGCCGTCAAATAATGGGCAAGGCGCCATGAAATCGGATGTTCGGGGACGTGCGCGCGCGCGGGAATGCACCAGGCCGCGCATGCGTGCGCGCTGCGGCGAGGCTGCGATGGATGTTGCAGCAGGAATGGCGGACGATGGTCCGCCGCGGCCGGACGATACGGGATACGGGGACGGGCGGCTCGGGCCTGCCGCTCAGCAGCCCTTGCCGCCGGTCCCGTCGGTGTTGACGTTGTTCACCGTGGGCATCGCCTCGGGCGCGGCCGGGGCGATGTAGACGACCGCGCAACTGCCGTGCGCGCCATCGAGGGCGATGGTGATCGCATTGCCGGCATCGGGACCGCCGCCGCTGATCGTGATCCGGTCGCTGGCCGTGTCCAGCCCCGTCGCGGCGATGATGCCGGCCAGGCTCGCTGCCGGGTAGCCGAACACCGTCGAGACCTTCAGCCCGTCCACCGTCACCAGGCCGGAGCTGCCGGTCTGGTTGTGGATCTGCGCGGCGGCGCGCGTGATCTGCGCGGCGGCGCGCACCGAACCGTAGATCGCCTGCTGCTTGGCCGAGCGTGCTTCGGTGCCCAGGTTGCCCAGGCGGGGCACCGCCAGGGCGAGCACCGTGGCGATGAACAGCACGACGACCAGGAATTCGACGAGGGTGAACGCGCGGCGTGTCTGGTGGAACGCGTGCGCGCGCTTGAAGCCAGCGGAATCCATGTCTCGGTACACCTTCGCGCCCAGCGCTCGGGCCCCTGGGAGGGGCATATGCCGAGGATTCTCGGTGGCCCGGGTGACGGCGGGTAGCGTGAATATGCAGCCATTGGGCTTGCATTTCCGGGATTCAGCGCGCCGGCAGGCCGCGGCGCACCGCGCCGCGGCCGCCCTGCCGCTACCGATAAAATGTCGGGGCGTGCGGATCGCCGCGCGCATCGATCCCCAGACCCAAGGTGCGGAACATGAACAAGGAAGTCATCGCCACGAGCGCGGCCCCGGCCGCCATCGGTCCGTATTCCCAGGCCATCAAGACCGGGCTCGTGGTATTCCTGTCCGGGCAGATCGGTCTCGATCCGGCGACCAAGGAACTGGTCGGCGCCGACTTCGAGGCCCAGGTGCGCCAGGCCTTCGCCAACCTGGACGCGGTGGCGCGCGCCGCCGGCGGCACGCTGGCGGACGTCGTGAAATTCTCGCTGTTCCTCACCGACCTGGGGCGATTCGCCCAGGTCAACGCCATCATGGAGGAGCTCGTGGCCGCGCCGTACCCGGCCCGCTCGACGATCGGCGTGACGAGCCTGCCGCGGGGTGCACAATTCGAGGTCGACGCGATCCTGGTTCTCTGAGGCAGCGTGCATGGCCGCGGGTGCCGGGCGCGTGATGGCCGCGGTGGAAAGACCTCAAATCAGCACTGACAACACAACTGCGGGCCGCCGGGCGGTGGCCGCCGGGGATGGCGGTGCGCGCGCTCCCGCTGGCGCTCCCGCTGGCGCTCCTTCCGGCGCTGCAGCGGCGGCGGCGGCGCCGCGCCCGGGGCCGGCCGAGCGCCTGGCGCGCATGGGCCTGCGGCGCGACTGGGACTTCCTGCTGCACCTGCCGCTGCGCTACGTCGACGAGACCCGCATCGTGCCGATCGCCAGCCTGCACGCCGGCCTGCAGGCACAGGTCGAGGGCGAGATCGTCCACGTGCAGCTGGCCGTGCACCGGCGGCGCCAGTTGCTCGTGCGCCTGCGCGACGACAGCGCCGAGATCGTGCTGCGCTGGGTGCACTTCTACGCTTCGCAGCAGGCGCAACTGGTGGCCGGGCGGCGCGTGCGAGCGCTGGGCCAGGTGCGCGGCGGCCCGCTGGGGCTGGAGATGATCCACCCGCAGGTGCGCACGCTCGAGGGCGCGGCGCCGCTGCCCGAGCGCCTCACGCCGGTTTACCCGGCGGCGGAGGGTGTTTCGCAGACCTGGTTGCGCCGGCGCATCGCCAAGGCCCTGGTCCAGACGCGCATCGAGGACCTGCTGCCCGAGGCCGTGCGCCGCTCGCTGGGGCTGATGGAACTGGGCGCGGCGCTGCAGCGGCTGCACGAGCCCCCGCCGCTGATGGATGGCCACGCGCTCGAGGACCACCAGCGCGATGCCTGGCGGCGCCTGCAGTTCGACGAACTGCTGGCCCAGCAGCTGGCGCTGCGCCAGGCGCGGGCGCGCCGGCGCCGCATCGCCGCCCGGCCGCTGCCGGGCGACGGGCGGCTCACCGGGGCCTTGCTGGCCGCCCTGCCGTTCGAATTGACGCCGGACCAGCGGACGGTGTGGACGCAGATCGAGCGCGACCTGGCGGCGGCGACGCCGATGAACCGCCTGCTCCAGGGCGACGTGGGCAGCGGCAAGACGATCGTCGCCGCGCTGGCGGCGGCGCGCGCGATCGAGTCGGGCTGCCAGGCGGCGCTGATGGCGCCCACCGAGATACTGGCCGACCAGCACTACCAGCGCCTCGCCCGGCTGCTGGAGCCGCTGGGCGTCACCGTCACCTGGCTGGCCGGCCGCGCGCGCGAATCGGTGCGCCGCGCGGCCCTGGCGGACATCGCCTCGGGCGCGGCCGGACTGGCCATCGGCACGCACGCCTTGATCCAGGACGCGGTCCGCTTCGCGCGCCTGGGCCTGGCCATCGTCGACGAGCAGCATCGCTTCGGCGTCGAGCAGCGCCTGCAGCTGCGCCAGGGCGAGCAGCCGCCGCATCTGCTGATGCTCAGCGCCACGCCGATCCCGCGCTCGCTGGCCATGACCTACCTGGCCGACCTGGACGTCTCGGTCATCGCCAGCCTCCCGCCGGGGCGCCAGGCGATCCGCACCAAGCTGATCTCCGGCTCGCGCCGCGACGAGGTGCTCGGTGCCATCCGCGCCGAGGTGGCGGCCGGCCGCCAGGCCTACTGGGTCTGCCCGCTGGTGGAGGAGAACGACGAGATCGAAGCCATGGCCGCGGTGCGCATGGTGGCGCAGACGCGCGAACTGCTGCCCGAGCTGCGCGTGGGCCTGCTGCACGGCCAGATGAGCGCCGCCGAGAAGCGCACGGCCATGGACGAGTTCGCCGCGCGCCGCATCGACGTGCTGGTGGCCACCACGGTGGTCGAGGTGGGCATCGACGTGCCCAACGCCAGCCTGATGGTGATCGAGCACGCCCAGCGCTTCGGCCTGGCCACGCTGCACCAGCTGCGCGGCCGCGTCGGGCGCGGCGCGGCGCAGAGCACCTGCGTGCTGCTGTTCGACGAGCCGCTCTCGGAGCCGGCGCGGGCGCGCCTGCGCGTGCTGTACGAATCGTCCGACGGCTTCGAGATCGCGCGCTGCGACCTGCGCCTGCGCGGGCCCGGCGAGTTCCTGGGCGCGCGCCAGTGGGGCCTGCCGCTGCTGCGCTTTGCCGACCTGGAGCGCGACGCTCCGCTGCTCGACACCGTGCAGTCGACCGCCGACGCGCTGCTCGAGCAGGATGCCCCGGCCGCCGCGGCCATCATCGAGCGCTGGTACCACGGTGCGGCGCAGTTCCTCGGAGCCTGAGCCGTGACCCTGACCGAGCTGCGCTACATCGTCGCGGTGGCCCGCGAGCGCCACTTCGGGCGCGCCGCCGAGGCCTGCCACGCCAGTCAGCCCACCGTGTCGGTGGCGATCCGCAAGATCGAGCAGGAACTGGGCGTGAAGCTCTTCGAGCGCCGCGCCGGCGAGGTGGCGCCCACCGGCATCGGCGCGCGCATCGTCGCCCAGGCCCAGCGGGTCCTCGAGCAGGCCGCCGAGATCCGCCAGATCGCGCGCCTGGGCTGCGATCCGCTCGACGGCCCGCTGCGCCTGGCGGCGATCTACACCGTGGGCCCCTACCTGCTGCCGGCCCTGGTGCGCCAGCTGCAGCGCGACGTGCCGCAGATGCCGCTGCTGCTCAACGAGAATTTCACCGTGCGCCTGCTGGAGATGCTCAGGAACGGCGAGATCGACGCCGCGGTGATGGCGCTGCCGCTGCCCGAGGCCGGACTGGCGGTCGTGCCGCTGTACGACGAGACCTTCGTCGCCGCGGTGCCGCGCGCCCATCCCTGGGCCCGGCGCAAGTCGCTGGCGGTGCACGAACTCGCGGGCCAGACCACGCTGCTGCTGGGCAGCGGCCACTGCTTCCGCGACCAGGTCCTGGACGCCTGCCCGGAGCTCGACCGCTCCTCGGGCGCCGACGGCATGCAAAAGCCGGTCGAGGGCTCGTCGCTGGAGACCATCCGCCAGATGGTCGCCTCCGGCATCGGCGTGGCCGTGCTGCCGGCCACCTCGGTGCCCGAGCGCCCGCGCCGCGATGCGCTGATCAGCTACGTGCCGTTTCGCCGTCCCATTCCGGACCGGCGCGTGGTGCTGGCCTGCCGCAAGAGCTTCACGCGCACCGCCGCCATCGACGCCGTGCGCGCGGCGGTCCAGCGTTGCCCGCTGCCGGGCGCCCGCAAGATCGAGGCGGCGGGGAGGGCGCGATGATGTCCCAGACGCGCGCCGCCCCGCGCTCGCGCCTGGCCCGCTACCTGCGCCTGACGCGGATGGACAAGCCCATCGGCATCGCGCTTCTTCTGTGGCCGACGCTGGACGCGTTGTGGATCGCCGCCGACGGCCACCCGGGCTGGGCGCTGACGGCGATCTTCTGCCTGGGCACCGTGCTGATGCGCTCGGCCGGCTGCGCGATCAACGACGTGGCCGACCGGCGCTTCGACGGCCAGGTGCAGCGCACCGCCGGGCGCCCGCTTGCCGTCGGCGAGATCTCCGCGCGCGAGGCCTTGCTCGTGGCCGCCGCGCTGGCCGCCGCCGCCGCGCTGCTGCTGCCGCTGCTGCACCCGGCTGCGACGCCGCTGGCGCTGCTGGCCGTGCTGATCGCCGCCAGCTACCCCTACTTCAAGCGCTTCTTCCCGTTGCCGCAGGCCTACCTGGGTATCGCGTTCTCGTTCGGCATCCCGATGGCCTACGCGGCGGTCCAGGGTGCCGTCCCGGGCCGGGCCTGGATGCTGCTGGCCGCCAACCTGTTCTGGGTCGTCGCCTACGACACCGAGTACGCGATGGTCGACCGGCCCGACGACCTGCGCATCGGCATCCGCTCCTCGGCCATACTGTTCGGCCGGGCGGACGTGGTGGTGATCGCCGCCTGCTATGCGCTGTACCTGGCGGCGCTGGCCGTGCTCGCGCGCGCGGCCGGCTGCGGGGCGCCGTTCGCCCTGGCCTGGGCCGTGGCCTGCGCGATCGCCGCCGTGCACGTGGCCTGGATCCGCGGCCGCGATCCGCAGCAGTGCTTCCGCGCGTTCCGCCACAATCACTGGCTCGGGCTGGTGATCTTCGCCGGCCTGGCGGCCGACTACGCGCTGCGCGGCTGAGCGCGCGTCGCCGCGCGCGCCCGACCTGCCCGGCCGCTCATGCGCCCAGCGTGCGCGCCATCTCCCGGCTGCGCGCCAGCGCGGCCTCGGCGGCGGCGATGATCGCCGTGTCGACGCCGTCGGCGCGCAGGCGCTCCAGCGCGGCGGCCGTGGTGCCGCCCTTGGAGGTGACCCGCTCGCGCAGCAGCGCCACGTCCTCGCCCGACTGCGCCGCCAGCTGGGCTGCGCCGACGAAAGTCTGCACGGCGAAATGGCGCGCCTGCGCCGCATCCATGCCCATCTGGCGCGCGGCGGCCTGCAGCGCCTCGATGAAGAAGAAGACATACGCCGGCCCGCTGCCGGAGATGGCGGTCACGGCGTCGAGCATCGCCTCGTCGTCGAGCCAGACGACGTCGCCGATCACCGCCAGCGCCGCCGCGGCGCTGGCGCGCTGGCCGGCGCTGACGCCCGGGCGCGCGAACAGGCCGGTGATGCCCTGGCCGATCAGGGCCGGGGTGTTGGGCATCGCGCGCACGACGGCCTGGCTGGCGCACCAGCGCGCGACGGCCTCGCTGGGGATGCCGGCGGCGATCGACACCAGCAGAGCCGGGCTGTGCCAGGCGCGCAGCGCCCGGCACACCGCTTCCATCTGCGCCGGCTTGACGGCCAGCACGATGAGCTCGGCCTGCGCCAGGGTCTGGTCGATCGCCGGCTGGGCGCTCACGCCGTGCTCGGCCTCGAGCAGCGCGCGGCGCGGGGCATCGGGCTCGACGACGAGGATATCGGCGCCGGCCGTGCCGCGCCGGCGCAGGCCGCCGATCAGGGCCGCGGCCATGTTGCCGCCGCCGATGAACCCGAGCTTCATGGACGTTCTCCGAAAAGGGCGCTGCCCACGCGCACCAGGGTCGCGCCTTCGGCGATGGCCGCCTCGAAATCGGCCGACATGCCCATCGACAGCGTATCCCAGGACGGCGCGGCGCCGCCGGCCGCCAAGCGCCTGCCGGTCTGCTCGAACAGCGCGCGCATCCTGGCGAAGACGGCGCGCTGCTCCCCCGGGACGCGGCTCTGCTGGGGGATCGCCATCAGGCCGCGCAGTTGCAGCCGGGGCAGGGCCGCCACGGCCAGCGCGAGCGCATCGACATCGGCCGGTGCCACGCCGCTCTTGCTGGCCTCGCCGCTGATGTTGACCTGGAGCAGCACCTGGAGCGGCGCCAGGTGCCCGGGCCGCTGCGCCGACAGGCGCTGGGCGATCGCCAGGCGCTCGATCGACTGGACCCAGTCGAAGTGGCCGGCGATCAGGCGCGTCTTGTTGCCCTGGATGGGCCCGATGAAATGCCAGGCCAGCGGCGCCGGCGGCGCCGCGAGCGCGGCCATCTTGGCCACCGCCTCCTGGACGTAGTTCTCGCCGAACGCGCGCTGCCCGCAGGCCGCGGCGGCTGCCACCGCCGGAGCCGGAAACGCCTTGCTGACCGCCAGCAGGGCGACCGATCCGGGCGCCCGGTTGTGCAATGCCTGGGCCGCCTCGATCCGATCCCACAAGCGCCGCAGGGACGGCCCCAGGCCATCCCAGGCCTGGCCCGCGGCCGGGGGCGGGCCGATCGCGCCCGGGCCGGCCAGCGGGCCCGGCGCCGGGGCCGGCCCCGGACCCGGCGCCGGCGGAATCTGTCTGGAAGTACCCAAAGTAGACCGTATCTTTTCGATTGGCGCCGCCGTGCTTCGGTAAGGTATGGTTTGCAGCCCTTGTGTCCACGGCCGGGCGAGCGGCCGGCGCGGGTAGCGCGCGCGTGTTTCGCGCCCGTGTCCCGCGCCGGTGTCTCGGCCTGCATAGCGTAGCGTATGCTTTACCGGGCCTAGGTGGGGCGGCGCTGCTAACCGGAATGCATAACCGATTGGAAGTCGAACACTTATGGACATCTCGGAACTGCTGGCGTTTTCCGTCAAGAACAAGGCCTCGGACCTGCACCTCTCGGCCGGGCTGCCGCCCCTGATCCGCGTCCACGGCGATGTGCGCCGGATCAACCTGCCGCCGCTGGACCACAGCGAAGTGCACGACATGGTGTACGACATCATGAACGATGCGCAGCGCAAGGTCTTCGACGAACACCTGGAGGTCGACTTCTCGTTCGACCTGCCCGGCCTGGCACGCTTCCGCGTCAACGCCTTCAACCAGGACCGCGGTGCCGCCGCCGTGATCCGGACCATCCCTTCGCGCGTGCTCTCGCTGGAGGAACTGCAGGCACCGCGGGTGTTCGGCGAGCTGGCGCTCAAGCCGCGCGGGCTGGTGCTGGTCACCGGGCCCACCGGCTCGGGCAAGTCGACCACCCTGGCCGGCATGGTCGACCACGTCAACAACAGCACCTACGGCCACGTGCTGACCATCGAGGACCCGATCGAGTTCGTGCACGAGCCGCGCAAGTGCGTGATCAACCAGCGCGAGGTCGGCTCGCATACGCTGTCCTTCGCCAACGCGCTGCGCTCGGCCCTGCGCGAGGACCCGGACGTGGTGCTGGTGGGCGAGCTGCGCGACCTGGAGACCATCCGCCTGGCGCTCACCGCGGCCGAGACCGGCCACCTGGTGTTCGGCACGCTGCATACCTCGTCGGCGGCCAAGACCATCGACCGGGTGGTCGACGTCTTCCCGGGCGCCGAGAAGGACATGGTGCGCGCGATGCTGTCCGAGTCGCTGATCGCCGTCGTGTCCCAGGCGCTGATCAAGCTCAAGGACGGCAGCGGCCGCGTCGCCGCGCACGAGATCATGATCGGCACGCCGGCCATCCGCAACCTGATCCGCGAGAGCAAGATCGCCCAGATGTACTCGATGATCCAGACCGGCAGCCAGTACGGCATGCAGACGCTCGACCAGTGCATGATCGACCTGGTCCGGCGCAACATCATCGGCGCGTCCGAGGCGCGCCAGTACGCCAAGAGCCCCGAGAACTTCCCGGGCTGAACGGCCCCCCACTCCCTCCTCTCGAAAGTTGTCGATGGAACGCGACCAGGCCATACGCTTCGTCCACGATCTGCTCAAGCTGCTGCTGTCCAAGAAGGGCTCCGACCTGTTCCTGACGGCGGACTTCCCGCCCGCCTTCAAGGTGGACGGGCGCGTCCTGCCGGTCTCGAACCAGCCGCTCACGCCGCAGCACACCTCCGACCTCGTGCGCGCGATCATGAACGACCGCCAGGCCTCCGAGTTCGAGGCGACCAAGGAGTGCAACTTCGCGATCAACCCGACGGGGATCGGGCGCTTTCGCGTCTCGGCCTTCGTGCAGCAGGGCAGGGTGGGCATCGTGCTGCGCGTCATCGCCGAGAAGATCCCGACGGTGGAGGAGCTGAGCCTGCCGCCGCTGATCAACGACCTGTCGATGGCCAAGCGCGGCATCGTGATGATCGTCGGCTCCACCGGCTCGGGCAAGTCGACGACGCTGGCGGCAATGGTCGGCTACCGCAATGCCAACAGCCAGGGCCACATCATCACCATCGAGGACCCGATCGAGTACGTGCACCCGCACGGCAACTGCATCGTCACCCAGCGCGAGGTCGGCGTCGACTGCGACGACTGGCATATCGCGCTCAAGAACGCGCTGCGCCAGGCGCCCGACGTGATCCTGATCGGCGAGATCCGCGACCGCGACACCATGGAACACGCGATCGAATTCGCCGAGACCGGCCACCTGGTCATGTGCACGCTGCACGCCAACAGCACCAACCAGGCGCTCGACCGGGTCATCAATTTCTTCCCCGAGGACCGGCGCGCGCAACTGCTGATGGATCTGTCCCTCAACCTGCGCGCGATCGTGTCCCAGCGCCTGATCCCGTTCAAGGACCGCAAGGGGCGGATCCCGGCGGTCGAGGTCCTCCTCAATACGCCGCTGATCTCCGACCTCATCTTCAAGGGCGAGGTGCACGAGATCAAGGAAGTGATGAAGCGCTCGCGCGACCAGGGCATGCAGACCTTCGACCAGTCGCTGTTCGACCTGCACGAAGGCGAGCTGGTCTCCTACGAGGACGCGCTGCGCAACGCCGATTCGGTCAACGACCTGCGCCTGCAGGTCAAGCTCAACTCCAAGCTCTTCGGCGGCGTCGCCAGCATCAACCGCGGCATCGAGCACCTGGGCCTGAGCGGCTGAGCGCGCCGCCCCGCGCGGCGCGGCGCGGCGCCGGATCCTTGTAGACTCCGAGGGGCGCGGGGTCGCCAGCCGCGCCGGCATCGGCCCTCCCGGGGCCCATCCGTACGTAGGCACGCCGGCGCCCACCTGCGATCCCGATGAATTTCTTCGCCAAACTCTATTACCGGCTCGCCAAGGCGATCAAGGCGGTGCAGCTGTACCTCGTCATCGCCGGCCCCGGCATCGTGGTCATGGTGGCGGACAACGACGCCGGCGGCATCACCACCTATGCCGCCACCGGGGCCAAGTACGGCTACAACCTCATCTGGTTCCTGCTGGTGTTGATCCCCGTGGCCTACTACGTCCAGGAGATGACGGTGCGCCTGGGCGCGGTCACCAAGCGCGGCCACGCCGAGGCCATCTTCAGCGGCTTCGGCGCCTTCTGGGGCTGGTTCTCGCTGGTCGACCTGCTGATCGTCGACTGGCTCACCCTGGTCACCGAGTTCATCGGCATGACGGCGGCGCTGGAGATCTTCGGCATCCCGCCCTGGCTCACCGTGGCCGCGGTGGTCCTGCTGCTGGGAACCATCGTCCTGAACGGGCGCTACTGGACCTGGGAGAAGATCGCCCTGTTCTTCTGCGCGCTCAACCTCGTGTACATCCCGGGCGCCTTCATGGTCCACCCCTCGGTGCACGACATCGTGCACGAGGGGCTGGTCCCCAACCTGCCCGGCGGCCTCGACGGCCAGCTGTTCTTCTTCCTCATGGCCAACATCGGCACCACCATCGCGCCCTGGATGCTGTTCTTCCAGCAGAGCGCGGTCGTCGACAAGGGCATGCTGGAGAAGGACATCCCCTGGGGCCGCTTCGACACCTGGCTGGGCTCGGTGCTGACGATCATCGTGGCCGTGTTCATCGTCATCGTCACCGGCACCGTGCTGCGCGGCGTGGACATCGAGAGCGCCGCCCAGGCCTCGGTCCAGCTGCAGGAGACGCACCACTGGGTCGGCACCTTCATGGCCATCGGCCTGTTCGACGCCGGCCTGCTCGGCGCGATCTGCATCTCGCTGGCCAGTTCCTGGGCCTTCGGCGAGATCTTCGGCTGGGCCCATTCGCTCAACACCAACATCAAGGAAGCGCCCTGGTTCTATGCCAGCTACTTCGTCACGCTGCTGAGCGCGGGCGCCGTGGTGCTCATCCCCGGCGCGCCGCTGGTGCTGATCACGCTGTTCGTGCAGGTCGTCGCGGTCACCCTGCTGCCCGCGGCGCTGGTCTTCCTGATCCTGCTGCTCAACGACCGGGAGCACATGGGCGAGTACGCCAATTCGGCCGTGCAGAACGTGATCGGCGGCAGCATCGTGCTGGTGATCATCGTGCTGTCCACCCTCTACGGGATCAGCGTCATGTTCCCGGCCCTGTTCGGATAGGAGCCGGCCGCGATGCTGCGCAGCGTGTCCCGGGTAGTGCGAAAATTCCGCGCGATCAACGCCCGCTACCGCACCCCGCGCATCGGCATGTCGCCGCTGGTGCGCAGCGCGCTGATGGTGCTGCGCGTCTACCTGCTGCTGCTGGTGGCCCTGATGCTGTACAAGTTCGTGACCCTGGTGTCCTGATGCGCCCGGACCGCACCGCCCTGGAACGCTGAGCATGGTTGCCGTCGTCGAATCCGAATTCTTCCTGAGCGAGATCGTGCGCCGGCGGGTGTATCGCCAGTCGGTGCGCATCGGGCGCCTGCAGGACCTCGTGATCGTCGAGACCGGCAAGCTGCCCGAGGTGAGCCAGCTGCTCGTCAGCCGCCCCTATGGCCAGCCGTCGCTGCTCGTGCCCTGGGACAAGGTGGTGGTCATATCGGCCAACGAGATCGCCATCGACATCGAGAGCGTGGAGGCCTACCAGGTGGCGCCGGCGCCCGGATCGATCCTGCTGCGCGACCACATCCTGGACAAGAAGATCCTGGACATGGACGGGCGGGAGGTGGAGGTCGTCTACGACGTGAAGCTCGCCTTCCAGTCGGGCAAGCTCTACGCCAGCGAGGTCGACTTCAGCCGCCATCGCCTGCTGCGGCGCCTGGGCCTGCGCCACCTGGCCAACTTCATCGCCCAGCAGAGCGGTGCCGACAGGACGGTGTCGTGGATGTATGTCCAGCCGCTGCCCGACGACCTGGGCAGCTTCTCGGGCGACGTCAAGCTCAACGTCCTCAAGTCCAAGGTCAAGGAGATCCACCCGGTCGACCTGGCCGACATCCTCGAGGAGCTCGACAGCGGCCAGCGCCAGGCGCTGTTCAACCAGCTCGATCCCGAGCACGCCTCGGAGACCCTGGAGGAGATCGAGCCGCGCGTGCAGCGCGAGCTCATGGCCACGATGAAGCACGACCGCGCCGCGCGCCTGATCGGCGAGATGAGCCCGGCCCAGGCGGCCGACATCCTGGCCGTGCTCCCGGCCTCGGATGCCGACGGCATCCTCGACCTGCTCGACGCCGGCGACGCCGCGAAGGTGCGGCGCATCGTCGAGCACCACGACGAGAACATCCTGCTGTTCGCCACCCAGGCCTATATCCGCCTGGCCGCCGATGCCGTCGTCAGGGACTTGCTGGCCGGCTACCGCGACCTGGCGCACGAAAAGGATGTGCTCACGTACATGTACGTGCTCGATGCCCAGGAGCGCCTGCTCGGCGTGGTGGGCCTGCGCGACCTCGTCGCCGCCGACCCGGCGAGCACGGCCGGGTCGTTGATGACCGAGCAGCTGATCACGCTGGCCCCGGACGAAACCCTGCGCGACGCGCTGCACGCGATCACCCGCTACGGGCTGCGCGCCATCCCGGTGATCGACGACGAGCGGCGCCTGCTGGGCGTGGTGTCGGACCACGACGTGCGCGGGCTCAAGCCCCGGCTGGTCTGAGAGAAAAGCCAGCGCATGGTGATCTCCTGCCTGCGGTGCGCGCCACCCTCGCCTTGCGGGGAAGCCCGCTCCAGGCTAGAATGCGCGGTTTATCGACTTTCGGCAAGGCAGACTATCCCATGGTGGTGATCCGGCTGGCTCGGGGCGGTGCCAAGAAGCGCCCGTTTTTCAATATCGTTGCGACCGACTCGCGCAGCGCGCGCGATGGCCGTTTCATCGAGCGCGTCGGTTTCTACAACCCGGTGGCGGCACAGGGCGACGTGAAATTCCGCGTCTCGACCGACCGCATCGTGTACTGGCGTGGTGTCGGCGCCCAGCTCAGTCCCACCGTGGAGCGCCTGGTCAAGCAGTACGGCGGGCAGGATGGCATCGCCCCGGCCGGTTCGGGCGTCCAGACGGCATCCGCACCGGCTGCCGAAGCGGCGGCCTGAGCGGCCAGCGGGCGCAAGCGGCGGCCGATCGGATGCCGGAGCCGGCGCCACCGCGATCCGTCGGTGACGCGGACGCCCCGGCCAACCTGATCGACGTCGGCGTATTGCGGGGTTCGTACGGATTGCAGGGTTGGGTTCATCTGCAGCCGCATTCGGTCGATGCGGCTGTGCTGCGCAGGACGCGGCGCTGGTGGTTGCTGCGGCCGCAGGCCCGCGAGGCCGAGCCCGCCGCCACCCGGCCGGCGCCCGACGAGGTGGCGGCAGCGCTGCACGTGACCGGGCTGCGGGTGCAGGGCGCCGGCCTCGTGGCCAAATGGCAGGGCTGCGACGATCCCGAGTCCGCGCAGGCGCTCAAGGGCTGGCGCATCGCGGTGGGGCGGGACGATTTCCCGCCCTTGCCCGACGGCGAGTATTACTGGATCGACCTGGTCGGCGCCCAGGTGGTGAACCGGCAGGGTCTCACGCTGGGGACGGTGCAGGGCCTGCGCAGCAATGGCGCCCACGACATCCTCGAGGTGGCGCGTGCCGGGCCGGCGCCGGTGCTGCTGATCCCGCTCGTCGCGGCCTATGTCGATGGGATCGACCTGCCGGCGATGCGCATCAGCGTCGACTGGGCCGAGGATTGGTAGTGGCCGCGGGCGGATGCCCCGGAGCGAGGAGGCGAACATGCGGATCGACGTGGTCACGCTCTTTCCGGAGATGTTCGGCCTGCTCACGCAGTACGGAATTTCACGGCGGGCGCACGAGCAGGGCGCCTGGCAGCTGAGCTGCTGGGACCCGCGTGGGTTCGCCACCGACGTGCATCGGACGGTGGACGACCGTCCGTTCGGCGGCGGCCCGGGCATGATCCTGATGGCCGAGCCGCTGGCGCAGTGCGTCGAGGCCGCGCGCGCGGCGCAGCAGGCGGCCGGGTGCACGGGCACCCGGGTCATCGCGCTGTCGGCCGGTGGCCAGCCGCTGCATGACGCGCGCGTGCGGGCGCTGGCGGCGCAGGGCGGCGAGACCGGCCTGGTCCTGATTTGCGGCAGGTACGAAGGCATCGATCAGCGCTTTCTCGATGTCTTCGTCGACGAGGAAGTGTCGGTCGGCGATTTCATCCTGTCGGGCGGGGAGATCGCCGCGATGGCGCTGATCGACGCGGTGGTCCGGCATCTGCCGGGAACGATGAAACCGGCGTCGGTGCAGGAGGAGTCCTTCGTCGATGGGCGCCTCGACGTACCGCATTACACTCGTCCCGAGTCCTGGCGCGGGCATGCGGTGCCCGAGGTGTTGATGTCGGGCCACCACGCACGCATCGCCCAGTGGCGCGACGAGCAATCGATGGCCCGGACCCGGCAACGGCGCCCGGACCTGCTGGAAAAGGAAGGCAAGACCGATCAACCCCATCCTCTGGGGGGACGACAATAGCGCCGTAGCGGCGCACGCGGCCACCCCGCGCGCGCGCCCGACGGTAAACAGTGCCGCCCCACGATGGTATCTGGAGAGCGAACGTGAACGTGATCGAGCAGTTGGAAAATGAGGAAGTCGCCCGTTTGAGCGCCAAGCGCGCGATCCCCGTGTTCGCCCCCGGCGACACGGTGATCGTCAGCGTCAACGTGGTCGAAGGTACGCGCAAGCGCGTCCAGGCCTACGAGGGCGTCGTCATCGGCCGGCGCAACCGCGGGCTCAACAGCTCGTTCGTGGTGCGCAAGATCTCCAGCGGCGAGGGCGTGGAGCGTACGTTCCAGACCTACTCGCCCTCGATCGCCGCGATCGAGGTCAAGCGCCGCGGCGACGTGCGCCGCGCCAAGCTCTACTACCTGCGCCAGCGCTCGGGCAAGTCGGCGCGCATCCGCGAGAAGCTCGAGACCAAGGGCGAAGGCTAGGCGCAAGGTGTCCGCCGGCGCGCGGCAGGCACGCGCCCGTCGCGCGCGCCGGTGCCGCCCGCACGCAGCGGCGTGATGATCGTCCGCGTGCCGCCGGGCCGGCGTGGCGCTAGCGCCGTCCCCGGCACCGACCATTGACACCGACCAGGAGCACGGTTCCGCCATGCGCCCCCCGGTGATTCCCGAGGATCTACCGCTGGACAGCGCCTTTGGCGCCGACCCAGGTCCGGCCGTGCCGGCCGAACGGCTGCTGCCCGAGGCCTTGCGGCTGCGCTTTCGCCAGCCGCCGCGCAACTGGGCGGTGGAGCAGAGCAGCGATGGACGCATCTTCGTGCCCGAGCAGCCGGTGCGCGCCGCGGCGGTGCTCATCGGCCTGATCGAGCGCGATGGCCAATTGCACGTGCTGTTCACCGTGCGCTCGGCGCGCCTGCACCATCATGCCGGCCAGATCAGCTTTCCCGGCGGACGCGAGGACCCCGGCGACCGCGGGGCCATCGACACCGCGCTGCGCGAGGCCCAGGAGGAGGTCGGCCTCGACCGCAATCGCGTCGAGGTGCTGGGAATCCTGCCGCCCTACCTCACGGTCAGCAGCTATCGGGTCACGTCCGTCGTCGGCCTGGTGCGGCCCGGCCCGGCGCTGCGCGCCGATCCGCTGGAGGTCGAGGAATTCTTCGACGTACCGCTGGCCTTCCTGATGAACGGCGCGCACCACCAGCGGCGCGTCGTCATGCACGAGCCGACCCCGCGCTTCCTCTATGCGATGGAGTTCCACGGGCGCCAGCGCTATTTCATCTGGGGCGCCACGGCGGCCATGCTGCGCAACTTCTACCGTTTCCTGCTGGCCTGAGACCCGCGCGGCAGGCGGGCCGCGCGGGCCGGCGACTTACAATCGACGGATGAGCTGGATCGCGCTGATTCTCACCCTGCTGCTCGAGCAGGTCCGGGCGACGCCCTCGGCCAATCCCGTCTACGCCGGCACGGCAGCATGGGCCGATCGCGTCGCGCGCAACCTCAACGCCGGGCACCCGCGTCATGGGGTCTATGGCTGGTTGCTGGTCGTCGGCGCGGGCGTGGCGCTGACGGCGGGGATGTTCGAACTGGCGCGCTCCTGGCAGTGGCTGGCCGCACTGGCCGTGGATGTGTTCGTGCTGTTCTTCGCGCTCGGGTTTCGCCAGTTCAGCCATCCGATCACCGCCATCCAGACCGCGCTCGAGCAGGGTGACGCCGATACCGCGCGGCGCGTGTTCGCCGACTGGCGGCGCAGCACCGATCCGGAGTTCGACGCTACCGACCTCAACGAGGGCGAGATCGCGCGCCAGTCGATCGAGTTCGGCTGCCTGGCCGCGCACCGCCATGTATTCGGCGTGCTGTTCTGGTTCCTGGTGCTGCCCGGACCCAGCGGCGCGGTGCTCTACCGCCTGAGCGAATACCTGTCGCGCCACTGGAACCGCACGGCGCCGGGCGCCGAAGGCGCGATGCCGCCCGATCAGTTCGGACGCTTCGCGCGCCACGCCTACGCCTGGATCGACTGGCTGCCGGCACGCATGACGGCGCTGGGTTTTGCCATCGTCGGCGACTTCGAGGGCGCCGTCTATTGCTGGCGCCACCTGACGATAGACTCGCGCCCCAATGTCGTGTCCGACCGCGTCCTCATACTGGCCGCGGCCGGCGGCGCGATGGGCGTGCGCGTGTTGAGCGCCGTCGATTCGGCCCGCTACCTGGACCTGGGTGCGCAGGAGGGTTCCGCGCTCGCCGAGGCCGGTCCCGACGCCTTGCGCTCGGCCGTCGGCCTGGCGTGGCGGGCGATGATCCTCTGGCTGCTGCGGCTGTTGCTGCTGTCGCTGGCCGCCGCGGTGGCCTGAGGGGCCAGCGGCGGCAAGCCATGGCTGGCATCGCGCGCGCCATCGCCTCGGGCGCAGCCCAGCCCTGCGCTTGCGCTAGGGCGCAGGCTTGTCGTGCGGCTCCTCGGGGGCGGGCTTGCCCGCATGGTCTGCCTTGGCCGGTGCCGACTTGGGCGGCGGCGGCTTAGGCGCCTTCGGCGCGGCGGCACTATCGGGGAAGCGGCGTGCATCGGGCGCCTGCGCCAGTGGCTTGATCGGCGGCAGCGGTGGCTTGGCACCTTGCGCGGAGCCCGCCGGCTCGTTGCGGTCGCCGCCGTCGCGCACTGCCGCGCCGCTGCGCTCGGTGGGCCCGGACGGCTCCTTCGCCTCCAGGACCCTGGGCGGGGGCGCCTTGAGCGCGCCCGTCACGCCGGGGCCCGAGAACGCGCCTGCGCGCAGCGTTGCCGCGATCGCCGGGTGGCCGCCGTTGTTCCGGGCAGCCAGTGCCGGCGTGCGGCTGGCCGTCAGGATATGCGCCGATTGCGCGGGCGTGGGCGCAATGTGCGGTTCCCGTGCCAGCGCCCGTTCCTGTGCCGTCGGCACCGCCGTGAGGCCGGCAGGACCGCCGTTGTAGCTCGCGCTGTTGACGTTGGTGTTGTCGTAGACGACCGTCCGGCTGTAGGTGTTGTGGAAGTTGGCGACGTTGACGTTGTTCACGGCGGTGTTGTACGCATAGTGCCCGCCATCCCAGCGCCCCCCGGCAAAGCCCGAACCGCCATAGCCGAAGCCGTAGTTCACGCCGCCGTAGAAGCCGATGTGCGGCGCCCAGTAGCCGTCGTGAAAGCCGTAGGCGCCTGCGGCGTAACCCCAGTAGCCTGGGGTCCAGAGCACGCCCACCTGCGGCGGCTTTACCCAGGTGCCCGGCACCCAGAAATATCCGCCGCTGCCGTACTGCCAGTTGCCCGGGGTCCAGAGGTAGCCTTCCTCCGGGCAGGGCGGCTGCTCGTAGACCGGCAGTGGCGGCGGCGGTGCGGCCGCCGTGGCGATGACCGCGCCGTCGGGTACGACCACGGCGGCACCGATCACCGGCGGCTGCACCTGGACGCCGCCCTGGACCGTGCACGCCGCGAGCCAAACGAGGCTCGACAAGGCGGCGGCCACCGCGGCAAGCTCGCGCGCGGCTCGCGGCCGGACAGCTGGGAAGGACGACATGGGGAAACCCTGTGAAGGCGGGCGATGGACAGCGCGGGCGCGCACGGCGTCTCAGTGTTCGCCCTTCTCCTCTTCCTTCTTCTGCTCGGCTTTCTTCTGCGCTTCCTTCGGCGCAGGCTTGGCTGCCGGAGCGGGCTTGGCCCGGGGCGGTGGCTCGGTCACCTTGGCCACTTTGGGCGGTGCCGGCTTGCCGGGTTCCCGGTGTGCCTCGACCGGCGTCCGCGGCGACTTGGCCTCGGCGGCGGCCGGCGATCCACGGCGCTCGTCCGACTTGTCCTGGCCCTTGCGTTCATCCGGCGTGCGCGCCTCCGCCGGTGCGCGGGGCGCCCTGGCCTCGGCCGGTGCGCCGCCGCCGCGCTCGTTGCTCTTCTCCTGGCTCCCCCGATCATCGCGGGCCCGCGCCGGTTCGGCGGCATGTTCGCCCGGCTTGGCCGCTTCCCCGGCGGTGGCGGCGCGCGATGCCGGTGCGGCACCATGCGCGCTGACGACGCCGGGTCCGCTGAAGGAACCGGGACGCGCAGTCGCGGCAACCGTCGGGCGTCCGCCGTTGACCTTGGCGGAGAGTTCCGGAGTGCGACTGGCCGTCATCACGTGTACGGTCTGCTCCCGGGTGGGCGGGATGTGCCGCTCCTGCGCGACCGCGCGCTCCTGCGGCGTGGCGACGGCCGCGACGCCGCCCGCGCCACCGTTGTAGCTGACGTTGTTGACGGTCACGTTGTTGATCACGGTCTGGTTGTACGTGTTGTGGATGTTCGTCACGTTGACGTTGTTGACGGCGGTGTTGTACGAGTAGTGCTCACCTTCCCAGCGGCCGCCGGCGAAGCCAGAACCGCCATAGCCGTAGCCGTAGTTGACCCCGCCGTAGAAGCCGATATGCGGAGCCCAGTAGCCGGCGTGAAATCCATACGAGCCTCCGGCGTAGCCCCAGTAGCCAGGGGTCCAGAGCACGCCCACCTGGGGTGGCCGTACCCAGGTGCCCGGCACCCAGAAATAGCCGCCACTGCCGTACTGCCAGTTGCCCGGGGTCCAGAGGTAGCCTTCCTCGGGGCAGGGCGGCTGCTCATAGACCGGCAGCGGCGGCGGCGGTTCGCTGGCCGTGAGGACGATGCCTGCGCCACCACCGCCCTCCGTGACCACGGTCGCGCCGACCGCCGGCGGCTGGACGTAGACCTGTGCCGGCGGCGCGTCGATGCCGGCTCGAACCGTGCACGCCCCCAGCAGCACGAAAGTGGACAGGGCGGCGGCAGGAGCGACGAGCTGGTACGCCGGCGACGGCCGGCGACGATGGATGGACGACATGGGGAAGCCCTATGAATGCGCACGATGGCGATCCACGACCGCCCGGACGCAGTCTTGGCCTTGCCCGCCGGTCCGTCTGTACGGGCGCGCACCCCCGGTGGCCCATCAAGCCCGCATTTTCGTGCTGCGGCGGGGCGAACCCCGGGTTCAGGAGCCCGGCGGAGCCGGGACCTCGAAGCTGGCCAAGGGCGCGGAGCGCCATCTGCACGTCGACGCGACGGCCCGCAACTGGAACACCGTCACGAAGCTGCTGGAGATGGTGCAGGGGACCGACTGACCCGGGTGCGCCGGGCGCACGCGGCGGCCCCGCGCCGTCGGCCCGATGTATCCGGCCGCTACTGGCGGCGGAACACGAGATCGCCCCAGCGGAACGCATTGGCCTCGGCAAACTGCACCGGACCGGCGGCGTTGAAGGTCGGCACCGCCTGCGGCGCCGCGAAGCACTGCATCCCGGCCGGGCAGGCAGCGCAGGACGAATACGAGGTGCTCAGGGCGGTGCCGTCGTAACGGTAGCTGCCCTCGCAGCGCGTGATCCCGGAACCCAGGCCCGTGCGTGGGTCGGAGGAAATGGCAAATTCCATCTGCAATTGACCGTTGGGCCCGAAGTACAAGGTCTCCGAGAAGGGCACACCCTTGTCCGCCGAGCGCCCGACGCCCATCCAGCGGCCGGTCATGCTGTCGGCGGCCGGCTGGCCGTACTGCTGCGCCAGCGCGGGCAGTGCCGGCAGCGCGACCAGCACCGCCAGCACGGCGAGCCTGCCCGCGACACGGACATGCCGCTGGGACCTTGCGAATGCGTTTTCCTGGGTAGTCATGGCCTTTGTCTCCTTCGGTGGACCTCGGCCTCGGAACCCCGGCCGCATCCAGTATCCGGCCGCCGCTGCGCGGGCGTCCTAAAGCGGCGCCTAAATTTTTCTTAACTAGACGTTCATCACCGCTACCGAGCGCGTGTTCAGGTAGGCCTCCAGCGCTTCCGGGCCTCCCTCGGAGCCGTAGCCCGAATCCTTGAGGCCGCCGAACGGCATCTCGGGCCAGGGCGCCGCGGCCTGGTTGATCCACAGCATGCCCACCTCGAGGCGCTGGGCCAGCGCGTGCGCATGCTTGAGCGAGCGCGTATAGGCATAGCCGGCCAGTCCGTACGGCAGCCGGTTGGCCTCGTCGATGGCCTCGTCCAGGGTCTTGAAGCTGCGCACCGCCGCGACGGGACCGAACGGCTCCTCGTTGAAGATCTTCGCCTGCAAGGGCACGTCGACCAGGACCGTCGGCGCCCAGAAGTTGCCGGCATGGTCCAGGCGCGCGCCGCCGCTGGCCACGCGCGCGCCGCTCTGGACCGCGTCGCGCAGGAAATCGGTCATGGCCGCGATGCGGCGCGGATTGGCCAGCGGGCCCATCTGCGTGCCCTCGGCGAGGCCGTCGCCCACCTTCAGCCCCTCCGCATACCGGGCCAGTGCAGCGGAAAACGCGCCGCAGATGCTCTCGTGGACGAGAAAGCGCGTGGGCGAGATGCAGACCTGCCCCGCGTTGCGGAACTTGCCGCCGCCGGCGGCCTTCACGGCCAGGTCGATGTCGGCATCCTCGGCCACGATCACCGGTGCGTGGCCGCCGAGTTCCATCGTCGCGCGCTTCATGTGCATGCCGGCCAGTGCGGCGAGCTGCTTGCCGACCGCCGTGGATCCGGTGAACGTGATCTTGCGGATGACCGGGTGGGGTATCAGGTACTCCGAGATCTCCGCCGGGCTGCCGTACACCAGGCCGACCACTCCGGGCGGGATTCCGGCATCGACGAACGCGCGCATCAAAGCTGCGGGACCCGCCGGCGTTTCCTCGGGGGCCTTGACGATGATCGAGCAGCCCGTCGCCAGCGCGGCGGAAAGCTTGCGCACGACCTGATTGATCGGAAAATTCCACGGCGTGAACGCCGCGACCGGTCCGACCGGCTGCTTGACCGTGATCTGCAGCACGTCCGAAAAGCGCGGGGGGATCACCTGCCCGTAGGCACGCTTGGCTTCCTCCGCGAACCAGTCGATGGTGTCGGCGCCGATCAGCACTTCCA
>Ga0116229_10001926_pt1 | contig 33210 bp, 28 predicted proteins | sample S1TSphgellanicum_3_FD_87313 | JGI IMG/M metagenome (GOLD analysis project Ga0116229, IMG submission 87313) | Host-associated microbial communities from peat moss isolated from Minnesota, USA - S1T2_Fc - Sphagnum magellanicum MG | ecosystem: Host-associated > Plants > Peat moss > Unclassified...
CGCGCCTGCGGAAGCAGGTAAAAGCCGGGCGTCTGGTAGCGCCGCGATTGCGGCCAACCGCTCCCGGCGAATCCGGAGAAAGGATTGGGCAGGCCGAAAACGATGTCGCCGCTGTTGTCCTTGCGCTCGACGAGATTGAGATTCGTCAGGTTGATGTAGTCGATCGAGGTGATGTTCATGCTGAGCGACGACTTCAGCACGATCACGCGGCGATCCGTGACGCCGTACCACGTCTTGCCGCGCGCGTACGCGTCAAAGAAGAAACGACCAAAGATGATGTAAAGACCGACGACGCAAAAGGGAATGCCCCAGAGGGCAAAAAAGATCGGCGGCTGATGCCCGGGAGCGTGGTTCGCCGTCGAGGGCGTCAGGCCCAAAACGCTGGCTTCCCAGAAGAACGCGAAGCCGCCCCACATCAGGCTGAACGGAATCATGAAAGCGTCCGCGGCCTGCAAGCGCACGCCCTGCTTCGGCCGGCCGCTCCAGACGAGCTGTTCTCCGGGATCGAGGTAGTGGTCGAGCGGTGTGCCGAGAATCATCCGGCAAACTTAGCAAGTTCGCGCGTGATGGGAAGAGTGACGGAATAACGGAAGGACGGAATGAGAAACCGGTTTTGATGGGATTAAGAGGATTTGAGAGAGGCAAGACAGTCAGCCAAAATCCTTTTAATCACATTAATCCTATCAAAAAATTCCGTCCTTCCGTTATTCCGTCACTCAGGCCTCGACCGGCGCTTCGACGGGGTGCGGCGCTTCTTCCTCGAAGGGATCGTTCAGCGTGCCGACTTCGCCGTGGCTGCGGGGCTTGGCGCCTGACTTCGGCGTGATGATCTTCTCCAGCGCGCGGAAAATAACGTAGAAGACCGGCGTCAGCAGCAGGCCGAAGAACGTCACGCCCAGCATGCCGTAGAAAACCGCGACGCCCATCGCACGGCGCATCTCCGCGCCCGCGCCTTCGCTGAAGACCAGCGGCACCGTGCCCATGATGAAGGCGAACGAGGTCATCAGGATCGGACGCAAGCGCAGCCGCGCGGCGTGGATCGCGGCCTTCACCGTTTCCTCGCCTTCGATCTCGAGCTCGCGCGCGAACTCGACGATCAAGATCGCGTTCTTGCAGGCCAGACCGGCGAGCACGAAGAGCGCGATCTGCGTGAAGATATTCGCGTCACCGCCGGTCAGCCACACGCCGGTGATGGCGGAGAGAATGCACATCGGCACGATGAGAATCACCGCCAGCGGCGTGAAGAGGCTCTCGTATTTCGCGGCCAGCACGAGATAAACGAGCAGCACGCAAAGCGGGAAGACCACCAGCGTCGTGTCGCCCGCGAGAATCTGCTGGTACGTCAGGTCGGTCCACTCGAAGTCCATGCCCTTCGGCAGCGTGTCGTGCAGGATTTTCGTGATTTCCGCCTGCGCCTGCCCGCTGGAGTAGCCGGCGGCGGGGCTGCCGCTCAAGTCGGCGGCCTTGTACTCGTTGTAGTGGGACGTGCTGTCCGGCCCGGTCGTGTCGGTGATGTTCACCATCGAGCCGAGCGGCACCATGATGCCGGCTTCGTTGCGGGTGCGCAGGTTGAGAATATCGTCCGGCTTGGAGCGGAATTGTTTGTCCGCTTGCGCGACGACCTGATAGACGCGGCCGAATTTGTTGAAATCGTTGATGTAAAGCGAGCCGAGGTAAATCTGCAGCGTGTCGAAGACGCCCTGGACGTCCACGCCCAGTTGCTGCGCCTTGACGCGGTCGAGATCGACATTGAGCTGCGGCGTGTTGACCTGAAAAAGGGTGTAGAGCCGGCCGCCCGCGGCCGGGTTGAAGACCGGCGATTGCATGGCCTTGGCCATGACCTTCTTCATCGCCGCGTCGAGCGCGTCGTAGCCGGCGTCGCTGCGGTCCTCCACCTGCAGCTTGAAACCACCGGTGGTGCCAAGGCCGTTCACCGGCGGCGGCCCCAGAATGATGACAAAGCCGTCCTTGATGCCGAAATATTTCATCTGCAGCGCCTGCGCGATGGCGGGGCCGGAGAGATTCGGCGTCTTGCGTTCCTCGAACGGCTTGAGCGTGACGAAGACGATGCCGGAGCTTGAGCTGTCGATAAACCCGTTGACCGAGAGGCCGGGGAACTCGACCGCGCTTTCCACGCCGGGCTGCTTGAGCGCGATGTCGCTCATCTCGCGGATGACCTTTTCCGTGCGGTCGAGCGTCGCGCCGTTGGGCAGTTGCGCGAAGCTGATGAGGTATTGCTTATCCTGAGAAGGCACGAAGCCGGGCGGCACGCGCTGGAAGACAAAGTAGGTGCTGGCCAGCAGCGCCAGGTACATCAGCGCGGCGAACACGCGCAGGTTGACGATCTGGCCAACGCCCGAACCGTAGGTTTTCGAGCCGCGTTTGAAAACCCAGTTGAACCCGCGGAAGAACCAGCCGAGGAGAAAGTCGATCACGCGCGTCAGCCAATCCTTCTTCTCGTTATGGCCCTTGAGCAGAATCGCGGCCAGCGCGGGCGAGAGCGTGAGCGAGTTGAACGCGGAGATGCAGGTGGAAAAAGCGATGGTCAGCGCGAACTGGCGGTAGAACTGGCCGGTGAGGCCGCTGACGAACGCGATGGGCACGAACACCGCGCAAAGCACCAGCGTGATGGCAATGATCGGGCTGGTCACTTCCTTCATGGCGCGAATGGTCGCGTCATGCGGGGTCAGGCCTCCCTCGATGTTGCGCTCGACGTTCTCCACCACGACGATGGCGTCATCGACCACGATGCCGATGGCCAGCACGAGACCGAAAAGCGACAGCGCATTGATGGAAAAGCCGAAGGCGTGCATGACCGCGAACGTGCCGACGATCGAGACCGGCACGGCGAGCAGCGGAATGATCGACGCGCGCCAGGTTTGCAGGAAGACGATGACCACGAGCACGACCATCATCAGCGCCTCGAGCAGCGTGTGGATGACGGCCTTGATCGAGCCGCGCACGAAGATGGTCGGGTCGTAGACGATCGAGTAGTCGACGCCGTCCGGCATGTTCTTCTTCAGCTCCTTCATGGCGGCGCGGACATCGTCAGAAATCTGGATGGCGTTGGAGCCGGGCGACTGGAAAATCGGGATGGCCACGGCCTGCTGGTTGTTGAGCAGCGAGCGCAGGCCGTACTGCGCCGCGTCGATCTCGATGCGCGCGACGTCCTTCAGCTTCGACACGACGCCGTTGGCCGTGTGCTTGATGATGATGTCGCCGAACTCGTCCACGTCGGTCAGCCGCCCCTGCGCGTTGACCGGGAGCTGGAGCGTGACGCCGTCGCCGTAGGGCGGACCGCCGATGATGCCCGCCGCCGCCTGCACGTTCTGCGCCTTCACCGCGTTGACCACATCGTCGGCGGTCAGGCCCAGCTCGGCGACCTTGTTCGGGTCGAGCCAGATGCGCATGGCGTAATCGCCGGAGCCGAAGAGGCTGACCTGGCCAATGCCCTGAATCTTGGCGAGCTGGTCTTTCACGTTCAGCGTCGCGTAATTGCGCAGGTAAAGCATGTCGCGGCTGTTGTCGGGCGAGATCAAGTGCACGACCATGGTCAGGTCCGGCGAGCTTTTCGTCGTGGTGACGCCGATCTGCTGCGTGACCTGCGGCAAACGCGGCAGCGCCTGGTTCACGCGGTTCTGCACGAGCTGCTGGTCCAGATTCGGATCGGTGCCGAGCTTGAAGGTGACGGTCAGGGTGAGAATGCCATCGCTCGATGCCTGCGAGTACATGTAGAGCATGCCTTCGGTGCCGGCGATTTGCTCTTCCAGCGGCGTGGCGACCGTCTCGGAGATCACCTTCGGGTTCGCACCCGGGAATTGTGCGCTGACCAGCACGGTCGGCGGCACCACCTCGGGATATTCCGAGATCGGCAACTGGAACATCGAGATCAGGCCCGCCAGGAAAATCGCGAACGAGATGACGCCGGCGAAGATCGGCCGGTCGATGAAGAAGCGGGATAGATTCATGATTGTAGCCGCCGCCGTGAGGCGGTGGAGGGGCGAAGGGAAAAGTCCACGCCCTCACGGGCGCGGCTACGAAAGGCGCTGAAGATCGAAATCGGGGCCGCCGCCGTGAGGCCGTGGCCGGACGTGGGAAGCATCCACGCCCTTACGGGCGCGGCTACGTGGCGCGAAAAGTTCATGCGAGAAATACCCGTTATTCGGGCCGCCGCGCAGCGCGCGACGGCGACCGGTTATTTGTTCGCGACCTGAGGATCGTTTTCCGTCGGCAGCATGACCGCGGCGACTTCCTTCGCGTCGACCGTGTCGTTGGGGTGCACGAATTGCGTGCCATCGACGATGATGCGGTCGCCGGGCTTGAGGCCGCCCTCGACCACGCGCAGCTCGCCGACCGACTTGCCGAGGTCCACCGGGCGATAGCTCACCTTGTTCCCGGCATCGACCACGTAGACGAACTTCTTGCTCTGGTCGAAGCCGATGGCGCGGTCCGGCACGAGCAGGACGCGGCGGTCCGCGCTGGCGGCCAGGCGCACCGAGACGAACATGCCGGGGACGAGCGACCCGTCCTCATTGGCGAACTTCGCGCGGGCGCGGATCGTGCCCGAGGCCGCGTCGATGCGGTTGTCGAAGCTCTGCATGTAGCCGTGGTAGACATGCGTGGTGTCGTTGCCGGCGACGAGATCGACGGGGATTTTCTGCTCCTGCGCGTTGCCGATGGCGGCGGCGCGGATGGAGTCGAGGTAGGTCTGCTCATCGACCTCGAAGTCGGCGTAGATGCCGTCCCGCGAGACGATGGAGGTCAGCAACGGCGCGTTCAGGCCCGCCTGCACCACGTTGCCGAGCGTGATTTCCGCGCGGCTGACGCGGCCGCTGATCGGCGCGGTGACGTAGGCGTGCTCGAGGTCCACCTGCGCCTGCTTGAGCTGCGCGTCGGCGGCGTCCACGTTGGCCTGCGCGGTGCGGACGTTGTTGTTCCACGTATCGAGGTCGCTTTGCGCGATGGCGTGCGAGGCGATGAGCGCCTTGCCGCGTTCCTCGTCCTGATTGGCGCGCACGAGCTGCGACTTGGCCGATTCCAGCGCGGCCTGGTCATGTTCGACCACGGCGGCGTAGGGGCGCGGGTCGATGACGAAGAGGATATCGCCGGCCTTCACCTCCTGGCCGTCCTGAAAACGGACCTCGGTGATGCGGCCGGTGACCTCGGGCCGGATCTCGGCGTAGTCGACGGCGGCCATGCGGCCGGAAAATTCCGACCAGAGGCGGACGTTTTGCTCGTTCAGCGTGATGACGCTCACGGGCGTGGGCGGCCTGGCGGGAGCGGCCGCGGCCGCGCCGGGCCCGGCGGCCGGCTTGGTATTATAATAGTACGCACCGCCCGCGACGGCGCCGATGACGACGAGCGCGGCGATGATTTGCAGCAAGGTTTTCATGGGGATTCCTCCGGTTCTCCTGGTTACGACGAAATTACTCAACACGGCGGGACAGCGGCACCAGGTAGGGGCCGAAGACCATGCCGTTCCACATCGCATCGACCAGCGCGTTGACCTCGGAACTCTTGGCCGGCGTTTTGCCGCCGGGCATGGCGTTCTTGGTGAACTGCGGCAGGGCCACGGTCCTGCTCTTGGCGGAGCTGGTGTTGGATGTCATGGTGTGGGTTTCCATTGCTATCTTTGGCTATTAAAGTTGACTAGTTGGTATAGTGACAGTGCAAAAAAGGTTTTGAATATCCGTATCAAGCGAATCAGGCGTATCAGGCGTGGGCCGCGAGCGGCTGGGCCTTGAGTCCGAGAAGGCGAAGGATGCCGTGCTTGAGCCGGTCCAACGGCTTCGGGCTGTTCTCGATCTTGGCCTGCATCAGGACGCCGGTGAGGTAGCAGCACATTTCCTGCGAAAGCTCGGCCGGGTTGTTCGTTTCGATCAGGCCCTCGGCGGCGAGATCGCGAATGAGCGACTCGTTGTATTTGGCCATCTTGACGCCGATGCGGTCCGCCGCGGCGCGGATGTTTTCATCCTGCGTGCCGACTTCCGAGCCGATGGAGCAAAAGGGGCAGCCGGGCATCTTGCCGTATTCCTTGTAGCGGCTGGTCTGGTCCGCGATGACCGCCTCGACGAGGTTGTCCAGGCGCTGGAGCGGCGGGACCTGCGGCGAAAAGATGGCGTCCATCTTGGCGCGCTTGTTTTCCCAGTAGCGCTCGTACGCCGCCACGGCCAGGTCGCTCTTGCTCTTGAAAGCATAGTAAAAGCTGCCCTTGTTGACGCCCGCCTGCGCGCAGATATCATCCACGCTGACCGCGCCATAGGAGCTCTTCCAGATGAGGTCGATGGCGGCCTCGAGGAGCTTCCGTTTGCTTTCGCTTTCCTGCTTCATGCGTCCAAGTTAGTTGACTAGTCAGTCAAACGCAAGAAGAAAGTTGTACTTTTTTTCAGGCAGGGACTTATAGGACCTATAGGGCAAATACGACTTATAGGATTTAGGCGGATTTCCTGAATCGGGTCCTATAAGTCTTATAGGCCCTATGGCGCTACACCTCGGCGAGCGTATCCGCCGGCACGGCCATGGGCTGCAACGTCAGCCAGTCGGTACGCACTTTGTCCCAGCCGAGGACGCTGAGGCCGTGGCGCGCGTAGTGGGCGCGGATGGCGGCGGCGTTCCAGCCGAGGACGTCCTCGAGGATCGGGGTGAGCACGCTGGTGGCGTTGTCGCTGAGGACGGTGCGCCGGGCGATGCGGCCGATGTCCTTGCTCTCGGAGACGGCGATGGTCAGGCCGTCGCGGCTGTTGACGTGGTGCATGACATAGAGGTCCGAGCTGCCGTCGCCGATGTAGATCGAGTGGTCGGGGCTGATCTCGAAGCGGAGCTCCTGCTCCTCCAGCGTGACGACCTTGCCGTAGCCGGCGGTGACGCGCTCGACGCGGTTGATCTCGCGCGTGCTGCCGTCGTAGGCGAGCTCGGTTCCTAACACATTCTCCGGCGGCACGATGCCCTTGAGCGCGGACTGCACGACCTCGCGCGGCGCGGCGGAGATGACGACGAAGTCGAAGCTCGCGCCCTCGACGCCCTCGCCGAGCATGCGCGCCAGCAGGGCCACGTCGTTCTTCAGCCGCACGCGCTTGCCCGCCTCGACGAGGTGCTCGGTGCGTACGCCGCGGAAATCGGGGTCGTGGCGCAGCAGGTAGGCGAGCTCCGCGCCCTGTTGCACGAGATGCGTGCCGGCGAGGCCCCTCACCTTGTCCTCGAAGTTGGGGACGCCGATGATGTCGGCCAGGACGCGGCCGGAGTCGTTGAAACTCAGGGTCTGGTCGAAGTCGCTCGCGACCAGATAGCGATGATTCGGTTTGGAGCTGGTCATGGGGTGTCCGTTCCGTGCGGTCATTAGGTTTAAGCTTAAGGCCGCGGGAGCGTTAAGCAAACGAGCGGCTTGCGAGTGACTTGTGCCGTGCGGGTTAGCTGCGAAGGGCGCACATCGCGACTAACCCATCGCGTCGGCGCCGGGAAAGTAGTCCGGCCGCGGCCACCTGCCTAGCGCTTCTTCGCGGGCTTCACCGGCGCGGCGTTGGTGGGCGGCTGATTGACGAGTTGCTGGAAGCGCGGGTCTTCGTGCAGCGCGCCGAAATTCGGGTCCATCTTCGCGGCCAGCGGCGCGTTGGTCGGATCGAGCACGATGGCCTGCTGGAGGTTCTTCAGCGCGGGCTCGGCCTGTTCCTCCATCGCGTGGAGCACGGCCATGTCGTAGTAGAGCTTCGAGTTCGCCGTGTCGATCTTCGCGCGCGCCTCGATGAACGCGATCGCCGCGTCGTAGTTGCGCACCTGCACGTAGTAGCCGATGACCGGCGCCATCGTGTCGTGGTTCCAGTTGGTCAGGCCGGCCACGGTACGCAGCGTGTCGCTGACCTGCGGGAACTTGCCCTCGTTCTCGTAGAGCCGCGCGAGCTGCAGGTTGAGATCGACGTCATAGGGATTCTTCGCGAGGTCCGCCTTCATCCCTTTCTCGGTTTCGCCATAGGCGCGTTCCTGGTCAAGGCCGTTCAGGATGTTGGGGTAGGCCTCGTTGCGCGGATCGTCGAGCTCCGCCTGCCGAACGACGCCGATGGCATCGTCGAAGCGTCCGTGGTCCGCGTAGAGGCGGCTGAGCGAGTAGACGGCGTCCTGCAATTGCGGGCAAAGCCGCAGCGCCATGTGCAGAAAATACTCCTGCTCGGGCTCCATCGCGCGCCAGCGATAGAGATCAGCATGCCAGAAGCAGAGCTTGGCGAAGACGAGCACGGCGTCGTTGTCGACGCGATAATGCGGGTCGGTGAGCAGCTTCTGGCTGTAGCCGTCCCAGAATTTGCGGTCGGCGGCGACGGCATCGGCGGGCAGCTTGTCCATCGGCTCGGGGTTGAGCTGGAAGATGAGGCCAAACGGCAGCAGGTACGGGTACATCCACGCGATGGGCACGCTCTGCTCGAGGTAAAACGTGTGGTCTTTCTTGTTTTGGTCGAAGATGCGCTTGGCCACGATGCCGTTGATGTCGAAGACGTCGTTGCTGCCCGGGCGCAGCTCGGGCTCGCCGCGCGCCATGCGCTCGACCACGTCGGGCTGGCGCGCGTACTCGTCCCAACAGGCGCGCAACTCGTCGTTGCTCACGCAGGTCACGGGAATTTTCGGATAGGCCTGGTCGCGGCCGAGCCATTTCTCCAGCGGCGTCCACGTCTTGGGCCGGAAGCGCGGATCATATTGGTCGCGGATGTACTGCGCGTAATAATTATCGCAGAGCGCGTTTTGCGTGATGACGGTCACGTCGCGACGATCGAAGCCGTGGCCGGCTTTCTTCGCGATATCGGGATAAATCACCCAGTCGGCTTTCCATGCGTCGGGCTGCTGGCTCTCGACGAAGGCCATGTAGGTCGGCACGAAGCGGCCGGGATCGGAGCCGCCGTAGTAGACCGCGTTCGGCTTCATGTCGCGCATCATGTCCGCGCCATAATAGTAGCCGAACCAATGGTTGGCCTGGCTGCAGGCGTCGAAGTTGCTCCAGAGCGGCAGGAGCGAGAGGAACAACGCGGGCGGACCGAAGCCGACGACGCCGAAGCGCTGCGGGACTTCCGGCATCAACTCGTGCAGGAAAACCATCAGCGCGAGCGCGCCGTAGGCCATCAGCAGCACAAAAATGCAGTGCGATTGCAGGTGAAAGACCTTGTATTGCAGGTTGCGCTCGAAATCGAAGCTCTCCTGCGGCGCGATGATCTGCAGCATGAACCCGACGAGGAAAAACGCCGCGGCGAGGAAGATGTACCAGTTGATCTGCGGCCAGTCGCAGCGCCGGATATAGATCAGCACGGCCAGCGTGAGAAAGATCAGCGGTACGGTGAAGTTGAGCTGCAGATTGTCGCCGTAGTAATAGAACGACTTCCCGAGCCGGCCCCAGTAATCGGGCAGGCCGATGGTGGCATCGAGCTGCGCGTTCGGATCGATCACGCCGAGGCGCTTGCCGAACGTGCTCTTGATCAGCGTGGGCAGGCTCTTGGGATATTGCTCGCGCGAGACGGAGTAATAGAATCCGCCGCGCGAACTCGGCACGCCCCAGTTCATCGGCGGGGAGGTGCTCGCGGCGATCGGTTCATAGGCGTAGGGCGACAGGCCGATCCAGCCGACGAGGAACACGCCGATGACCAGCCGCCGGTTGAGCGTCGAGGTGTAAAGAAGTCCGAGCGCGACCGCCCCGAGGAAAATCGTGGCGCAGACGTAGGGCATCGAGACGATGCGCTCGGCCAGCAGCGCGCCGACGTTCTGCGGCGCGACGGGATGTGCGTTGGCGACCAGGCCCTGCAGCCAGCCCGGATGCGTGAAGCTGCCAACCAGGTACCAATGCGGCGCGGTTGCCCACGTGTAGCGCTCGAGCTTGTCGAGACCGGGGTCCAGCACGTAGTAAGCGAAGGCAAAAACGGCCAGCGCAGTCAGCGCTCCGAGGGAAAAAAGGCGCGTCTTGAATTCCCGCACGTAGCAGAATGACACAACGGCGGTTACCACGAAGATGCCGCGGGCCATGTACTGGCTGATCGTTTGCAGTTCGTTTGCGCCCTGCGGATCGGTGCCGTTGCCTGCGAGCCAGCTGATGTAGACGAGCAGCGACAGGCTGAAGAGGCACACCGCGATGAGGACCGAGAAGAAGATGCCCATCGGGGGGCCCTTCGCTTTGTTGCGCACGGTCAGCTCGAGATCGACGAGCAGCGCGCCCACGAAAACGAACGCGGGGATGACCTGCACCAGCGTGTGGTGATTGGTCAGGCCGAGCGCGAAGATGAAAACGCTGAAGATGAGCCGGTGCGTCTTTTGCGGCTCGATCATCCACAAGTAAAAGAAGAGCAGCACCAGATTCATGAACAGCGCGTTGAGCGTGCCGTGCACGGCGGCGATCACCGCCTGGCTCCACATCACGTCGCTGAAGCCGATGACCATGCCGCCCATGATACCGGCGTAGAAAACGTACGGGCGCACGGCGGCCTGGTGCTCCGGCTCGGTCCACCGTTGCAGCAGCCAGCGGCCGGAATGGCAGATGAGCAGCGTGAGCACCGCGTTGGAAAGCGCGCCGAAGATGGCGTCGAGCAGGTTCATCTTCCACGCCAGGTTGCCGAAGGGCAGCAGGTGCGTAAGCGCGAAGCCGCACATGGTCCAGAACGGATAGCCGGGCGGATGGCCCACGCCGAACTTCGCCGCCGCGGTGATCAGCTCGCCCGAGTCCAGCAGGCCGACATTGGGCGCCAGCGTGGCGAAATAGACGCCGAATGTGACGAGGAACGTGATCGCGGCCGCAATCCAATCCGAGCGCTGGAAGCGTTCCGGCTTGGAAGGCGGCAATTTGGCGAGGACCGGATCCGGCTGGAGGGTCCCGGCAACAGTGGAGAGACTCATGCGAAGGAGACGATCAGCAAATTAGAGAGGTTGCCCGCGATTTGTAGAGCAATTTCGTCGCGGTAACGTAGTGGGGCTAGCCCCGACAACTTGTTGTCGGGGTGGTCCCGCACCAGCGGGGCCACAAGAAGCAGCCGAACGGTGCGCGCTTGAAGGGGCTGCTTCTTGTGCGCTGTGCGCACCCGGACAACAAGTTGTCCGGGCTACCATCGTTGCGTTAGATCAGCTCCGAGATCGATCCATAATCCGGATCAAGCAGCCGCTTGTAGCTGCGCAGCGCGTAGGCATCGGTCATGCCGGAGAGATGATCGCAGAGGAGCCGGGCACGAGTCGAAATGTCCTCTTGGTCGAGCACGCGCCGGTGAACGTCCTCCGGCACGAGCCGAACCGGCTTAATGGTGGCGCCCAGGTAATTCTCAAAAAGCATTTCCGTGAGCTTCTGGAGGATCTTCCCGCCCTTGTATTCGATTTGCTGCAGAGCGCTGGAGCCGTAAACGAGAACGCGGCAAAGGGACTGCTGCAACTTAATCTTCGCTTTCGCTTCCTCGGTAATGACGAGCTTGAAGGAATGGCGATTGGTCTCCTTCGGCGCCGAAACCGTTTGTTCCTGCAGCGAGGCGCTCTTGATCAACTCGCCGATGAGCCCGTTAATCTTGGGCTGAAGCTTGTCCGCGATCATCCACTCGCGCAGCACGGCAAGATGGGCCCGCTCGACACCTTCTTCCCTGGCCGCGCGGGCCTCGAGCCGCTCGGGCGTGAGGAAACGCGCCTTCGTGCCATCGACGATATCAAAGCACGAATAGGCGATGTCGTCGGCGAGGTCCATGATCTGGCATTCGATGCTCTTAAGCGCTGGATCGGGGTTCGATTTTCCGAAGCAAAACTCGAGGATGCCGGCTTGGTCCTGATAGATGAAGTGGTTCGGGTCGCCCTTTTGATACAGCCGCTTGTACTTGAGAACGCCGTCGAGCAGCGCGCGTGTTGGGCTCATGCCGCGGCGGCCCTCGCGTCCATCGTAGATCGTACGCGTGAGGATGCGCAGCGTCTGCGCGTTGCCCTCGAAGCCGCCGTGCTCGGCCATCAGTTGGTTGAGCGCCCGCTCCCCCGCATGGCCAAACGGTGGGTGGCCAATGTCGTGCGCGAGACAGATCGCCTCAAGCAGGTGCAGGTCAATGACGACTTGTGGATTAGCGTGCCGCAGCCAGATCGCGATCGATTCCGCGATGCGCGAAACCTCCAGCGAATGCGTCAGCCGCGTCCGGTAGAAATCGTACTCGCCGGCCTGGAAGACCTGCGTCTTCGTCTGCAACCGCCGGAACGCCGGGCTGAACATGATCCGGTCGCGGTCCTGGTGGAAGACCGAGCGGTAATCCTCCGCGCGCTTGCTGTTGAAGTCATCGACCAGGCACTCCCGGTCGAACGCGCCATAAAAATCACCCGCCATCCGGCGAGGCTAGCGGTGTCGCGGTGAGGACGCGAGTCCCTTTGCGTCTCTCGGTGGCACCACGATGAATCCTTGTCCATTTACAAGGAAGTGCTAAGAAAAGGGTTGCTGAAATCACCGATTAGGCTTTCTTACCCGAACACGTAATTAGTTATCTTATGTTAGCAAAAACGAGCTGCGAGAAGGCCACCACGAAAAGGTTCAAGGCCAAGCTCAAGCCTTATCACCACCATTTTCACCGTTGCTCCAAGGCCGTCGCCGTTCATCACGGCCGGTCGCAGGACAAGGTCCGCCTTGGCGATCTCGTCACCATCCCGGACAGCGACCTCCATCACGTCATGGACGCCGACGCGATGCTGGCCATCAGCTACGCCATCGAGGACGTCGCGGGCGAGGAGCGCCAGGGCGAGCTCATCGCCACGTTCCAGAACTTCGACAATTTCCTGCCGCACAAGACGCGCTATATGAGCCTGGCCGAGGACATTGACGCCGTGCGCGTCTGGGGCTGCGGCAAGCCGCCGCAAAAGTGCGGCAAGGTCGACTTCATCGTGGCCGACGACCCCAAGCTCCTGCGCTACTGGCTCGTCCTCTTCGACAGCCCGAAGACCCGCGCCGTCCTCCTCTGCAAGCAGGTCAACAAGGCGGAAAAATTCGAGGACAAGAAGTTCCTCGGCTTCTACAGCTTCAACCCCTACCTCGTGCAGTCGATTCGCTGGCGGTTCAACCTGCTCAGTTGCGGCCTCAGCCGCGTGATGTCCCACTGGGAACGCAGTTTTCCGTTCCCCGACCTGAAGATGCGCGATTTGGACCGGATGATTCGTCAGCCGGATGCCGTTAACGTATAACGAGTTGCAAAGGTCGCGAAAATTCCTTCAGAATTTCGCTTTTTCTTTGAACATCGGCTCCTGGGGCGGGTCTATTCCTATGTAAGTTTCATTCATTCTCCTCCTTGGTAACAGGCGCTGATCGCAAGATCAGCGCCTGTTTTCCTTTCGGGATGGGAGTGACGGAATAACGGAATGGACGGAATTTACCGAAGGGTTTTGTCCAGAATCCCATTTCAGTCATTCCGTTAATTCCGTTATCCCGTCCTTCCCCCTTGACCGCCGCGCCCGCTTCTTCTTCGATGGAGGGCTATGCGTCACACCATCACCGTCCTGGTCGAGAACCGTTTCGGCGTTCTGACGCGCATCGCTGGCCTGTTCAGCGGTCGCGGCTTCAACATCGATACGCTCAACGTCGGCCCCACCCATCGTCCTGACACTTCGCGCATGACGATCGTGGTCGTCGGCGATGACCGCGTGCTCGACCAGGTCACGCGCCAGCTCAACAAGCTCGTCGACGTGATCGAGGTGACCGATTTCCACGAGGGCGAATACGTCGACCGCGAGCTCGTGCTGCTCAAGGTGAAGGTCGATGCCAAGGCCCGTGCCGAGGTCATGCAGATCTGCGACATCTTCCGCGCCAAGATCGTCGACGTGCAGCCCAAGACGCTGACCATCGAGATCACCGGCAACGAATCGAAGGTGACGAAGTTCATCACGCTGATGGAGACCTTCGGCATCATCGATCTCACGCGCACCGGCAAAGTCGCCATCGCCCGGAAGTCGTAGCTGCGCCCGCGAGGGCGCGGCTTGCGCCGGTCATGCTGGGTAGCCCGCGACCTCCGGGCGCGGGGCGAGTTGGTAATCGCAACATCAATAGAGCGTGCGACCGTCAACGAGCCCGTCGCCCGGAGGTCGACGGCTACCACAACTGCAGGCGCGAATTTGATTTGGCGATCCGCGTTCGCCCGGCAGTATGCGCCGATGGCAAATATGCCTTCTGCGCGCAAGGAGATGCTCCGTTTCGGCATTCCGCTGGCCGTTCTTATGGCCGGTGTGATTTTCATTGTCCTTCCCAACGTACCCTCAACGTGGTTTTGGTTATGGGTGCCCGTCGGCGCGTTGGGATTCGTTCTCGCGTTCCTACTGATGTTCGTCCTCTACTTCTTCCGCGATCCCGAGCGCCTCGTCCCCGCGGATGAAAGCATCATCGTCTCCGCCGCCGACGGCCTCGTCGTCGGCATCGACGAAATGGAGGAGCCCGACTTTCATCTCGGGCCCATGATCCGCGTCGCCGTTTTCCTTTCCGTGTTCGACGTCCACATCAACCGCACGCCTTGCGAAGGCACGGTGAAAAGCACCATTTATAAAGCGGGCCAATTCCTCGACGTGCGCCACCCGCAATCCAGCCAGCTCAACGAATGCCGCTCCTGGTGGCTCGAGACTCCGCACGGCGACGTCGCGGTGCGGCAGATCGCGGGCCTCATCGCGCGGCGCATCGTCGCCTGGGCCGGCGAGGGCACGCCGCTGCAGCGCGGCCAGCGGTTCGGCATGATCCGTTTCGGCTCGCGCACCGAAGTTTTCCTCCCGGTCGACTGCACCGTGCTGGTCAAGATCGGCGACCGCGTCCAGGGCGCCGCGACGCCGATCGCGCGCTGGCCGGGGTAAAAGGGCAAAGGGTAAAGGGCAAAGGGATAAGGGACGGAATCAAAGGCTCTTTTGCAGTCCCTTTGCCTTTTGCCCTTATCCCTTTGCCCTAATGCGTGCATGCCGCTGGCTTTTGCACTACAGTGGCGTTTTGTTGTAACTCCAATGAGCCCGCCCCCGGATCGCACCACCACCAATCCCGGCAAGATTTTTCTCCTGCCGAACTTGATGACGGCGGGCAACCTCATCTTCGGCTTCCTCGCCGTGCTGAAGATCATCGACGCCACTTTCCAGCGCGAGACCGGCGGCGAAAACTGGCAGCACACCTACCTCGTCAGCATCTACTGCATCCTCGCCGCCTGCGTTTTTGATTTGCTCGACGGCCGGCTCGCGCGCCTCGGCGGCAAGGAGAGCCCCTTTGGCCGCGAATTCGATTCGCTCGCGGATGTCGTCAGTTTCGGCGTCGCGCCCGCGCTGCTTCTCTTCAAGGTCGTGCTCCACAACATTCCGCACCAGGTCGGCTGGCTCATCGCCGGGTTCTACCTGGTCTGCGGCGCGCTGCGGCTCGCGCGGTTCAATATCGCCGCGACCTATAATCTCGGCACCGGCACGCGCGACTTCACCGGCTTTCCCATTCCCGCCGCCGCGGGCGTCATCTCCTCCATCACGCTGCTCATCATCTCCAATTACGACACGGAAGAGCAACTCAAGGCCGGCTACGCTGACGTCGGACTCGCCGGGCTCATGGTCTTTCTCTCGTTCATGATGTTCAGCAAGTTCGAGTACCCCAGTTTCAAGGGCTTCAACCTGCGCACGCAGTTCTCGCTGCCGAAATTTGTCGGCTTCGTGGTCGTGCTCCTGCTCACGGCGGTCTATCACACGTGGATGCCCGCCGTGCTGTTCGTCTCCTATTTGCTCTACGGCTTCTTCCGGCCGTTCCTCTCCCGCGCCATGCGCCGCGAGATTGAGGAAGAGGACGAAGATGCGACTGCGGCCACCGCGTCGCAACACCGCGAGAGTTGATCGATGGCCCGCCCGCAAGGCCCGCAAGCCGTCCATCTCCTTTTTATCTGCAGCATGGGCCTGCAGCGCAGTCCCACGGCGGAAAATCTCTACGAAGATTTCCCCGGCTTCATCGCGAAATCAGCCGGCACCGACTCCGGAGCGCGGCGGCGAGTCACGGAAGGTCTGCTCGGCTGGGCGGATTGGATCTTCGTCATGGAAACGAAGCATCGGGACTATTTGCAGCGGAAATTCCCCGAGGCTCTGGCGGGGAAGCGGCTCGTCTGTCTGCACATTCCGGACGATTTTGCCTACAACGACCCGGAGTTGATCGAAATCCTGAAAATGAACCTCAGCCCGCACGTCCCGGTGCCGGGATAAATCCGGGGCGGAAACGCGCGGAACGAAGGCCCGCGGTTACGGGCTCGCGGGCGCACTGCCGCCGCCGGATTGCCCGCTGCCGGAGCCACCGCCGGCATCCACGTTGGGGCTGACCGTTCCGGTCTTGGCCGTGCCGGCGGGAGGCGTGGTGGGTGTGGGGCTCATCGTCGTGGTCGTGCCGGTGCTCGGCGTGTTGTAGAACGACGTGTTCGCGTGTGGCGGCGAGGTGATCGTTGAAGCAGCGCTGCCCGGCGTGGTGGCTCCGCTGGTCGCGGGTTGCGGTGCCGTCTGCGCGCCCAAGGGCGCAAGGGACAATGCAAATCCGACAAGGAAAAATCGCGCCAGCCGGAGTTCGCGTGGCGAGAAGGTCATTCGAGACGTTTTCATCCTTACAGGGGCGCACGCCTCGTGCCACCGCCTTCTTGGGGCGCTTTACCTCCCAAGAGAGCCATATGCTGCTCGAACATCCGATGCGTTTTGCGGTTACTTAAATGCCCTGTCCCGCAAAGCGCCGCAGCGGCATGGGCGTAAGCTACGCCTTTTCCATCTCGGGCTTGTACTCGCCCTTTTGCGCGAGGCCGTTCAGCTTCGCGCGCTTGTACAGCGCCTTTTGCGCGGCTTCCACGTTTTCGTCCTTGCCGAGCCAGAGATCGAGCGCCGGCTGCTGCGTCGCGCGCGAGTAGGAGAACGTCACGGTCCACGGCGTCTTGGCATATTGGACGTGCATCGCGTTGAGGCGCGCCGTGGCCAGTTCCGCCGATTGGCCGCCGGAGAGAAACGCCACGCCGGGGATGGCGTGCGGCACGGTCTTGAGCAGGCAGCGGACGGTCGCATCGGCCACCGCCTCGACGCTGTCCTGCGTGGGGCATTCGAGGCCCGGCAGCACCATGTTGGGCTTGAGGATCGTCGCGCGCAGATCGATGCGTTGCTCGTAGAGCTGGCCGAAAAGTTTCACCTGCGTTTCCTCGGAAACCTCCGCGCAGCGCTGCAGCGTGTGCGCGCCATCCATCAGCACCTCCGGCTCGACGATCGGCACGATGCCGGCCTCCTGGCACAGCGCGGCGTAGCGGGCCAGCGCGTGGCAATTCGCCTCGAGGCTGCCGTTGGTCGGGATGCCTTCGCCGATGATGATCACCGCGCGCCACTTCGCGAACCGCGCGCCCAGCTCGAAATATTCCTTCAGCCGGTCGCGCAGGCCGTCGAGGCCGTCGGTCACTTTCTCGCCGGGAAATCCCGCCAGCGCGTGCGCGCCCTTGTCGACCTTGATGCCCGGCACGATGCCCGCCTTTTGCAGGCACTGCACGAACGGCCGCCCGTCCTTCGTTTTTTGCCGCAGCGTTTCCTCGACGCAAATCGCCCCGCTGATCCCTTCGCCGAGTCCGGGAGTCGTCACGATCAACTCACGCCACGCGCGGCGGTATTCCTCCGTCTGCGGTATGCCGAGCGCGGCAAAACGCTTGTGGCAGGTGGGCGTGCTTTCGTCCATGGCGAGCAGGCCCTTGCCGGGGGTGGTCATGGCGCGGATGGTGGGAATGAGTTCGGGGTGCATGCGATTCTCCAATTAGTGGGGTGCGGGCGCAACGGGTGCCGAAGACGGCTCGGGCACAACCTGTGTCCAAGGGACATTCGTGCTATTGAGCAGGTAACAAAGTAGCGCGATTAGGATGAAGAACAACGCGATGTAAAAAAAGTGGCCGCGGCGCGGGGCGCTGGGCCCAGCGGGAAGCGGTACATATGTCTTTTCGGACGGTGGATCTTGTTCCGCGCTCATGGCAAGGGGCGACCGCAAGACAAAAGCTACTTTAGCATCAGTCATCGGTGCATGAAAGCCACATCTATTACCAGGATGTAATGGCCTCAATCGGCACGCCGCCAAGACACCGAGGCCGCTTCTTTCGTTTCCACGATTTAACACAAATAAGTTCAGGGATGTGCGGGAAATTCCTGTGACCAAAGGCGTTAAACGGGTATATTGCCCGCGTGTCTGCTCAGCTGCTGAAAACGCTCGCCCTTGAGACGCGCCTTGGCGACGAAAGCTCCATCGTCGAGACGATCGAGTCCAGCCGCGCCCAGCAGATCTCCACCGTCGGCGCGCTGCTCGAGAAGCAGCTCGTCGCCGAAAACGATTTCCTGCGCGAACTCTGCGCGCACTTCGGCCTGCCCTACTGGGAAAACGCGCTGCCGCCGATGGACGAGAAGCTGCGGCAGCAAGTCCCCGCGCGGCTCGCGCTGCGCTATCATCTTTACCCGGTGCGTCTCAACGACACAGACCTCTACCTGCTCACCTACGACCCGTTCAACCTCACCGCGCGGCAGGTCGTGGCCAAGGAAATCCGGGAGCCGGTCACCTGGTGCGTGGCCACGCGCCGCGCGATCATGACCGCGCTGCGCACCGGCTACGGCGTCGGCGCGGAAACCTTCGAGGCGATCCTCGAGGGCCGCGACGTCGATGACGCCGCGTTCGACTTGAAGGAAGAGGTCAACGTCCTCGACGAGGAAGACCCCGAGGCCACCGTCGTCAGCTTCGTCAACCAGATCATGCGCAACGCGCTGCAGGAGCGCGCGACCGATATTCATGTCGAGCCGCTCGAGAACGACCTGCGCATCCGCTTCCGCATCGACGGCGTGCTGCACGAAGTGCCCGTGCCGGCGAAGATCAAGATGCTCCAGGCCAGCGTGCTCTCGCGCATCAAGATCATGGCCAATCTCGACATCGCCGAGCGCCGCATGCCGCAGGACGGCCGCATCGGCCTCGAGCTCGAGGGCCAGCCCATCGACGTCCGCGTCGCCACCATTCCCACCGTCACCGGCGAGAGCATCAGCCTCCGTTTGCTCGCCCGCAACAAGTTCGATTTCCAACTGCTCGGCATGACGCCCGCCGCCGAGCGCAAAATCCGCGACCTCATCGCGCAACCCAACGGCATCATCCTGCTCACCGGCCCGACCGGCTGCGGCAAGAGCACCTCGCTCTACACCTTTCTCTCCATGCTCAACACCATGGAGCGCCGCATCGTCACGGTGGAGGATCCCGTCGAGCACAAGCTCCCCGGCGTGATGCAGATCGCGGTAAAGCCCGAGATCGACCTCACCTTCGCGCGCGCGTTGCGCTCCATTTTGCGCGGCGACCCCAACGTCGTCATGATCGGAGAAATGCGCGACTTCGAAACGGCGGAAATCGCCATCCGCGCCGCGCTGACCGGCCACCTGGTTTTCTCCACACTCCACACCAACGACGCCATCGGCGGCATCACGCGTCTCATCGACATGGGCGTGCAGCCGTTCCTCGTCGCCTCGTCCGTCCGCGCGTTCCTCGCCCAGCGCCTTGTGCGTTTGCTTTGCCCGCATTGCAAGAAGCCCGCGCATCACTCCAAGGAATTCCTCGAGCAGGCCGGCTTCCCCATGATGCACGCCTCGCGCGCCATGCAGGCCGTCGGCTGCGAGGAATGCCGCCACTCCGGCTACCAGGGCCGCGCCGCGCTTTTTGAAATCTGCCTCGTCTCGCCCGCCCTCCAGGACATGATCACCGCCGGCAAACCGGGCGAAACCATGCGCACCAAGGCGCTGCAGGAAGGCATGGTCCCGCTGCGGCAGGACGGCTGGAACCGCGTCATCGCGGGCCAGACCACCATCGAGGAAGTCGTCCGCGTCACCGCCGCGGATGTCGACATGCTCGACGAGTAACGCGGAGCTTTTTCTATGCGCGCGATCATCGGCTTGGTCCTCGCCTCAATCCTGGCCGGCAACACGCTTCGCGCGGCCGACGCCAACAGCTTTCTCAAGATCGGCGCGACCTATTTTATTTGGGCGGCACAAGGTTCGCCCGTGCCGTTCCAGCCAACGCATTCCGGCAACGGCAGCACGGCCACGGTGAAGATCATCCAGTACGGCACGAACCAATGGTACTGGGTCGAGTTCGACATCGAGGACGAGCCCAAGGGCGGATCCGTCAACATCTACAAGCACCGCCGCTGGATAAATTTCGCGCAAATCCTCGGCCTCGAACTCGCCGACGACCCCAACTATCAGCAAATGTTCCCGCAGGGCTACAAGATCGTGCCGTACGATGGCTTGGGGCCCTGAGACCAAAGCGGAATTTTGACAGGATTAAGATGATTGAGAGGATTATTATGAAGAGCGCAGCCAATCCCGTTAATCCTCTTAATCCTGTCCAAAAGATTTGGGATCGGCGACAGTCCTAGACCGCCGCTACAACTAACCACATGGCTGTTTTCGCATATCAAGGCACCGGACTCGACGGGCAGAAACGCACCGGCGAGTTGGAAGCGCCGTCGCGTTCCGAGGCGCTGCGCAAGTTGGCCCATGACCGCATCCAGCCGCTCTCGCTCGTGGCCAAGGCCGACATGGTGCAGGGCAAATCCGTGCGCGCCGCCGCCACGCCGACGCGCACCGGCGCCGCCCCGGGCCAGGTCCACCTTTCGCGCGGGCAGGTGATCCAGTTCACCGACGAGCTTTCCGATTTCCTCTCCTCCGGCCTGCAACTCGAGCCCGCGCTGCAGCTCATGGAGCGCCGCGAGAAAAAATCGGCAATCAAGGACGTCACCGCCTATCTGCGCGAAAAAGTGCGCGATGGCACCAGCTTTTCTGAAGCGCTGCGCACCGCGTCGCCCGGCTTCGACGAGCTCTACTGCAACCTCGTCGCGGCCGGCGAGGCCAGCGGCGCGCTCGCGCCCATGCTCAAGCGCCAGGCCAAGCACCTCGTCGACATGCAGGACCTGCGCAACCGCGTCGCCATCGCGCTGATTTATCCCACCGTGCTGGTCGTCGCGGGCATCGGCGCCGTCGCCGTCTTCATGATCGTGCTCGTGCCGCAGATGATCAAGATGTTCAACAAGACCGGCGGTTCCATGCCGCTGCCGACCTTCCTGCTCATCAAGGCCAGCAACGGCATTCAACACTACGGCCTCGTCGCGCTGATTGCCGTCATCGCGCTCATCGTCGGGTTCTTCGCCTACACGCGCCAGCCCGCCGGACGCCGCTGGTGGGACGCGACCAAGCTGAAAATCCCGCTCCTCGGCCCGCTTCTGGTTTCCTCCTTCTACTCGCAGTTTTGCCAGACGATGGCCAACCTGCTGCAAAACGGTCTGCCGCTGCTCAGCGCGCTGAAGCTCGCCACCGGCGCGACCGGCAACGTCTTTTACCGCTCGCTGCTCTATCGCATCACCGATCTCGTCGGCGAAGGCGCCTCGCTCACGCGCGCGATGAAATCGGTCGGCCACTTCGACGCCAACCTGCGCGACCTGCTCAAGGTCGGCGAGCAGACCGGCGACCTCGGCATCGCGCTCGACAAGGTCGGCGCGCGCTACGAGAAGGAAATCCAGCTCAAGATCGACCGCATCATGTCGATCGTCCCCATGCTCATCATCGGCGCGCTCGGCCTGATGGTCGTGCTCATCGCCTGGTCCATGCTCGACGGCATCTTCAAGGTCATGCAGGACCTGCAGGGCCGGCAGGGGTAGAAGGGCAAAGGGAAAAGGGCAAAAGGAAAAGGGTACTGCAGGCTGAACCTCGACTTGGAAATCAGTTCCGGGGAATTTGGCTCTTACCCTTTGCCCTTCCCACTGCGGGCAACTTTTAGGCTGGCGACGAGAATGGCCGTTAGTTCTGCCGCCTCCTGTGTCAGCGGTCGCAGAGAATCCGCGGGCAGATACTCGGCCTCGGCGATGAGCCCGAGCCAGAATTGCGTTTCGTCCGCCTCTTCTCGCGCGATCTGCAGCTTCGCGTAAAATTCTGCCTTCGATCGTGCGACTTGGGCCGCCCGATAATTCGCTGCGGTGCTGGTTCCGCTTTTAGCCAATTGCAGCGATATCGCCTTCGCACCCGCGCAGCGAGGCAAAGAATCCGCAGCCTTTAGGCAGCGAAGCGCAAACTTCCTCGTGCGCCCGACCATATCGATCATGCGCGTCAAATCTCCAGAATGCAGTCCCTTTGCCTTTTGCCCTTATCCCTTTGCCCTTAGTGCCCCACCGGCCCGCTGGGCGCTTCCGGCCCCGGGCCGATCGGCTCCAACTGCGGCGAGGGCACGTGCGGCGCGGGGGCCACGACCGTGGTGCTGTGGATGGTCGTGGTGGTCGTCCGCGGCTCCGCGCCGTTGCTGGTCGACGTGGTCGTGACGGTGCCGCCCGGCGTGACGCTCGTGCGGGTCGTCGCCGTTGAAATGCGCGTGACGGCGTCCGGCGCGTTGGGCGCCCACGGCATCGTGTCCCGCATGCTGGGCACCACGCCGGCGGCGGCATTGATGACGTCGGGGCCGAGAAGCGTGTGGCCTTCCTCGCGGTTGTCCACGGTGATTTGGTCGGTATCGCCGGCCACCACGGTGGGCTGGATCATGATGATCAGCTCCTCGCGCTTCTTGGCCTTGTCGGTCGCGCCGAACAGATAGCCGAGCACGGGGATGTCACTCAGCCACGGGATGCCCGAACCGGAATGCTCCGTGGTATCGCGGATCAAGCCGCCGATGACCACGGTGGAATTGTTCTTCACCGTGACCTCGGTGTTGATTTCCTGCGTGTCGATGTTCGGCACTTCGTTGCCGCTGATGTCGACGTTGGCGCCGAGCGAATTGTTCGTCTGGCGGATCTGCAGCGTCACTTCCTTGTCCGCGTTGATCAGCGGGATGATGTCCAGCTGCAGCAGCACGTTCTCGTAGGCCACGCTGGCGGTCGTGGTCAGGTTGTCCGACGTGCCGGCGAAGCCGGAGGTGATGCTGCTCGGCACCGGCACCTGTTCACCGGTGGCGATGATGGCCAGCTTGTTGTTGCTGGTATAGACGCTCGGCGTCGAGATGATCTTAAAGCGGTCGGTCGCCTCCAGCGCGCTGAGGTAGGCATCGAGCGTGGTGCCGATGGCGCCATAAAGCGACAGGCCGCTCGCCGTGGTGCTGAAAAGATTCGGTGCCGTCAGCGAGCTCGGCTCGGGGAAGGTGCCGTTGCCCACGGTGCCCCGGCCGGCCACGGTGCTGCCTACGCCGGTGGAGTTGAAGTTGCTCGTCGCCAAGCCACCCTGCCCGACTTTCTGGAATTTTTGCAGGACATCGAGGCCAAGCTGCATGTCTTTGGTCACCACCAGATTTCCGATGACCGTGCGCAGGTAGACCTGCAGCGGCTTGCGGTCGAGCTCGGTAACCATGTCCGAGACGCGTTTCACCACGTCGGGCGAACCGAAGACGATGATCGAGTTGGAATGGTTGTCGGCCATGAGGCGCGTGCTGCCGATGGTCAGCACGGTGGGGACGTCGTTTTCCGTCGGCTGGACCAGCGGCGGCGTGATCGCCGTGGTCGAGGTGCCTCCGGAGCCGGAGCTGGTGCCGTTGCTGGCGGTGGAGGCCGGCGTTGCCGTGCCGCCGGCGCCGGACGCACCGGTGCGGTTCGCGCCGCTCTGCGCCGTCTGCTGGTCCTGCTTGACCTGCTGCAACTGGTCCTTGCCCTCGGCCAGCGCGGCCTCGATGGCGGGCAGGATGTCGGCGGCGGTCACGTAGCGCAATTCGTAGCGTGTCGGCTCGGTGTTGGCGGCCGGCTGGTCGAGTTGCGCCACCACGGTGCGCAGGAACGGCATGTTCACCGGCCGCGTCGTGATGATGACGCGGTTGGAGCGCGGGTCGGAGACGATGTTGGCCGGCCCGGAGAGCAGGTTCTTCTCATCGGACATCGGCGAGCCAAGACCCATGTCCGGGCGCACGAAAACCTGGCCGTTCGGGCCGGTGGCGGCGACGGGCTGGCCGTTCGGCCCGATGTTGAGCATCTTGTCGAGCTCGGCCACGACGGTATCGGAGTCGGCGCGATTGAGCGTGATGAACTCGGTCGAAACCTTGGCCGGCGGAATGTCGATCAGGTCCTTGAGCGAGACGAGCTCGCGCACCACGCTGGCATTTTCGGTCAGGATGATCCCCTGGGCCGACTGCGCGGGCACGTACTGGCCGTAATTGTGCGGCGGCGCGGTGAGCTGGAAAATGCCCTGCGCTTCCTGCGGCGAGACGTAATCCAGCGGCATGAAAAAGGTGACGATCGTGTCGTCCGTGGGCAGGTCCTCGACCCGGGTGTAGACCTTGGGAGCCTCGCTGCGCGGGAGCTTGTTGGTGCCGACGGTCATGACCTTCTCGGTATGCTCGTCCACGGGCACAAACATCACGCCGTTGAGCGTCAGGTAGGCGCGGATGAAGCGGACCATCTCCGGCTCGGTCAGGCCGCTCAGGTTGATGTTGATGTTCGGCAGCCCGGCGATGTTGGCGTCGCGGATCAGGCGCGTGCCGGAAAGCTTTTCGTAGAAATCGAGCAGCGACTCGACCGGCGCATTCTGGTAATCGAGCGTGCCGGCCGTGACGGGGGTAAGCGCGGTGTTGCCGGGCTGGCCCACCTGGGCGTGGCTGGGCAGCGAAGAGACGAAGAGGCCCGCCGACGTCAAAAGGAGGCATGCGGAAAGCATAAGCTTCCCCGGCGCTTCATTCTTCATGCTGATTACCTTCATGGTCGAGCCCGGTGAGCATGGCATAAACTGTGAGCGGAAGGAAGTCCCAGAAAAGGCCCATCTCCAAGCCGTTGAATAGCATCTTACCGATTTCGATTTCATTGGGGGGCAGTTGGTGGGATGGGCTGACCGGACGGGCCCGGAATGCGTCCCGGTACGTGGATGAGCGGACGGCGAATGCGGATCAACGGCCGGGCCGTGGACGGGTTGAAGCTGCCCGGCATGGGGATGTTTTGGCCCCCTGCCCCCGGCACGCCGGAAGGATTGAACATCATGGGCTTGCTGCCCGGCATGGCGACGTTTTGTGCGGGAGCAGCGTAATTGGCCTGCGGGACACCTGCCGGCGCGGTCTCGAGCTTAAGCGTGAGCGGCTGGCCATTCTGGGTGAAGGATGCGTAGACGCCGTCGGGCTTGTTGGAAATGGAGTCGAGCTTGAGGTCGCCCAGCGGCTTGTCCGAGGTGACAAGCAGGTGGGCCTGGTTCTGCTTCTGCACGAGGCTGACGTAGGTGATGTTGCCGAGCTGCGCCACGCCGACGAAGGAATACTCCGCCGACTCGGTCACCTGCGTGTCGGGCGTTTCAACCGCGAAGGGTGACTTGGTCCAGAGATCCTCGTAGCGCGGGGGTTCATAGCCCTGGTGCGCCGCTGGATCGTTGTCATCCGTCGCGGTCGGCGTCGCCGTCGGCGCGGGCGCGGCCGGTCCGCCCGTGGTGTCCTGCGCGCGCAGCGATAAAAGGCCCAGCAGGGCGAAGAGAATCAGGGGTAGCCCGCGCACTCCGTGCGCGGGGCTCGTTGATGTCCGCCACATCGGTTGAGGTACGCTGATGACGGTAGCCCGGACAACTCGTTGTCCGGGTGCCCCGACCGAAACTTCGGTCGGGGCACAAGAAGCCGCCGAAAGGGTACGCGCCCCCGCGGTGGCTTCCTGTGCGCGGTGCGCACCCGGACAACAAGTTGTCCGGGCCACCCAAAATGATTGCGGCGCGTCGTTTCTGCTTCCCATTTTCATCACGTTGACCCTCCCTTGAAGAAGCGGGCGACCTGCAGCGTGCAATCGAACGATTTCTCGTCCGTGTCGGCCTTCAGCGAAAAGAGCGTGACCGCGTAGAAGTCGTCCGGCTTTTGCAGCGGCGCCAGCCACTCGACGAGGTTCTGCATCGAGCCCTTCACCTTGATCGACACGTTGACGCGCACGCCGCCGGCCGTTTTCTGCACGTCATTGAGGCTCTGCTCGACGATCTCCAGCTTGTGCGCGGTGGCGCCTTTTTCCACGTAGTCGAGCACGGCGGCCTTGGCGTCGCCCTCGCTGGTCATCGCCGGCTGCTGTTTGTTCAGCCACGCCCGCCGTGCCGTCCATTGCGGGATTTCCTTCAGCGCGGTCTCGGCTGCGTCCTGGTCGGCCTGGAGCGTGTCGGCCTTCTCGCGCAGCTCGGACATCTGCCCGGCGTACCACTTGTAGCCGTACCAATTCGCCGCGGCGAAAAGGATGGCGAGCAGGATCGCGAGATAGAGCTTCTCGTTGCTACGGGGCGGCATGGCTTCCCTCCGTGATCTGGAACGACGCGAGATCGTTCGGCAGCGGGCGCGGATTGCCCATCTGCAGGTTGTAGCGCGTGAAATAGGGATCGGCCTTCAGCTTCTCGTAGAAGGTGAAGGCCCCGGCGACGTTCTTGGCCTCGCCGCGGATCTGCAGCTTGCCCTGGTCGTCGCACTCGAAGAGCGTCAGGTGCAACTGGTCCGCCGGGATCGCCGCCTGCACGTTCCTGAGCAGCTCCAGCGGAAAATATTTGTAGTCCACCACCGGCGCGAGTTGCTTCCACGCCGAGCGCCCGGACATGACCGTGTCGACATCCGCCGCGTGCGCGTCCTGCCACTGGCGCAGCTCGGCCACCTTAAGCGACGTCTGCACGTACTGCCACGCCAGCCACGCCACCACGCACAGGTAGGCCACCAGCAATCCCGCCAGCACGCGGCCGATCCAGCGCCGGCTCTCGCGCGAGCGCCTCGCCTCGCCGATCGCATTCGGCGTCAGCTTCCACGGCTGCGCGGGCGCTTCCGGCGGCGGGCCTTCCTCCTCGACAATTTGCACGTTGAACGCGCCCTTCAGCGCGATCCGTTCCTCCGGCTTCAGCGGCGTCCACGCCACGACCAGCCGCAGCGGCGTGAGAATGTCCTGCATCTCCAGCGTGGCGCGGACGGCACTCAGATCCTGGATGATGCGCGACGTCACCTCGCCCTCGGACAGCGCCTGGAAATAGACGAGATTCGCCCCGCGTGTCAGGGCGACGACCAGCCGGTCGTGCTCCCGCCACAGCGTCAGCGCGTTTTGCGCGAGCTTGAAGTAGCGCGCGGAAAGGTCGAACGACTCGTACGCCTCCGCATGCAACTCCGGCGGCAACGCCGCCGGCAGCACGCCCACGAGAACCAGCGTTCGCGTCTCCTCCTGCGCCACTACCGACCAGTCGAAGACCGCCGGCTCGTTGCGCGGCTGCAGCCCGCGCGACTCCAGTTGCAGCGGAATCATCCCGGCGAACTGCCGCGTGTCGGTCTCGTTCAGCCAAAGCGGCAGGCAAAACACCTGCGCCACCGGCAGCGCCAGCGTGGAGATGCCACGCACCCGGTTCTCCAGCGGCGACTGGCAGATCTGCACGATCTGCGGCTCGCGCTTGGCGCCGCCCAAAACCCAGACCTCCCACGGCTCGGCCTCCGTGGGGCCGGGCAGCAGGATCGAGCGCTGGCCCTTGGCCAGGGAGCGAACCGGTTTCGATTTTACTGCTCGGACCATAAAAAGTATTGAATAGGGGAGGAATTGAGCCGAGTCACCACCGAAATCTTCACCTGCGCCCCCTGCGAAATCCCCACGCTGTCCACCCGCCGGTTCGCATCGCTGAAATCGATCTGGTTCGAGAGGCTCGTCTGCTGCGTCTGGCTGATGCCCAACTCGCCCGCGAACGTCGTCATGCTATTGACCGGCACATCGTCCGCCGTGCCCGGAATGCCATCGCGCCCATTGCGCGCCGAAGTCCACATGGCCACGCGCTGCGGGTCGAGGCTGAACACCGCGGCGATCAGTTCCGGCGGCGCCTCGTTCACGTTCAGCGGCCCGGTGCTCCAGAGCGTGAAGCTGTCCTGCCAGTTCGGCCGCGCCTTTTGCACAATGCTGAAGTCCATCACCAGCGCCACCTCATCGAACGAGTCGAACGGCGCGTAAGTCGGCACCTGCGGCAACTGCGCGTTGACGTAATCCTGCGCCTTCGCGCCGTCGAGGCTCTTCAAGTCGCCCGGCGTCACCCAGTCGTACATGCAATCGACCACGTGCGTCGCCTGCGGGAGGGGAATGCCCCATTGCGTGAAGAGATTGATCAGGATCTGCTTGTTCTTGCTGAGCAAAACGTAGTTCAGGTTCAGCCGCGCGCCCTCGCTGCCGAACGTCGCCTTGAACATCCGGTCCGGCCCCGCCGTCTGCGTGAGGAGCGGATCGTCCTTCAGCAATTGCGGATTGAGCCCCAGCGCCAGACCGGAAAGCGCGAGACCGCGCGCATCCAGCGACCGTTCCTGGTAGGACGTGTGGTCCACGGAAAGATCGACCAGCTCCACCACGCTGAACACGGCCATGCCCAGAATCAGCAGCGCCCACAGCACCAGCATCAACGCGGAACCGCGCTTGCCGTGGCGCAGGGGTAGCCCGTGACCTCCGGGCACGGGGCTCGTTGATAAACGCAGCATCGATCGAGTTCCGCCAAGCAAGGTAGCCCGGACAACTTGTTGTCCGGGTGCGCGCAGCGCACAAGAAGCCACCGAAACCGTGCGCACCGTCGCGTTGGCCTCTTGGGCACCAACCGAAGTCCCGCGTTCGCGAAAGCCACCGAACCCGTCGCCCGGAGTGCCATGGCTACCCCATAAAATGAAGCGCGCACTTTTCATCATTGGCCTCCCTGCCCGTTCCGTACGCGCGGCGGTCCTCCCGGCTGACCCGGTGCGCCCGGCTGGCCCGTGCCTCCGCGTCCGCCGCCGGTGCCACTGCTTCCTCCGGAGCCGGGGATGCGCACCGTGATCGGGTTGATCTTCGGCACCCAGAAATCCATCGTCGTCGCCTGCAAATCGCCGCCGCCCTGCATGTCGAATTCCACCAGGTTCGGCGTGTTCGACGCCGTCCACGCGGTGTCCCACTGCACCTGCTGCGGGTCTTGGAATTTCCAGCTCAATGTTTTCACGTCCGGTATCAGAGACGTCCAAGACAACGTGGGATCGTCCGTGGTTACAGATTGTGTCAGCGTCACCCGCGCGTCCTGGGACTGCTGCCCGCTTTCGCTCGTCGCGAACGAGCAAATCCGCAGCAGGTACAGCCCGTTCGGCTGAATTTTCGCGTCGATCGCCGTCGCCAGATTCGTATTGCCGAAAATAATGCCGTTTTGCACCAACCCCTCGCCATCCCCGCGCGCGTAGGACGCGATCGTGCTGCGCGCCGGCATCATCGTCAGCTTCGTCTTGATGAAATCGTAGAGCGCGTTGATCCGTTCGCTGCGATTGGCGTTGTCCTGCAGCACCGAGGCGCTCTGCAGAATGCCGGTCAGCAGCATGAAGATCATCCCCGCCAACAACCCCAGGATGACCAGCGTGATCATCATCTCCACCAGCGTGAAGCCGCTCCGCGATCTCCGTGGTAGCCCGTGACCTCCGGGCACGGGGCGCGTTGATGTACGCAGCATCGATAGAGGTCCGCCAAGCACGGTAGCCCGGACAACTTGTTGTCCGGTTGCGCGCTGCGCACAGGAAGCCACCGATACGGTGCGCATCGCTGCGGTGGCTTCCTGTGCCTCGACCGAAGTTTCGGTCGAGGCACCCGGACAACAAGTTGTCCGGGCCACCCACATGTGAGAATCCCGCGCGCTCACGGCTGAAAAACCATTTCCGACACACTCCGTGTCTGCAATTCGCCGCTAGGCGCCTTCCACTGCGCGGTGATCGTCACGCGGTACGTGTTGGGCACCGGCAGTCCCTTCTGGTCGCGCAGATCCTGCGCCAGCGCGACGGAAACATGATAGGCCACGCCCGTCCCATCGTCCGGCGCATCGGTCTCGCCCGGCTGAATGTTCGTCCCGTGCAGCAGCGCCAACTGATTGTCCAGCCCATGCACCGCCAGCTCGATCCGGTTGCGCGCGTTCGCCGTCTCGAGGCAGCCGTTCAGCGCCATCACCAGCGAAAACGCCGCCAGCGTAAACACAAAGATCGCCAGCATCACCTCAAAGAGCACCATGCCCGAGCGCAGTGGTAGCCCGCGACCTCCGGGCGCGGGGCGAGTGGATGAACGCAACATCAGTCGAGGCCCGCCAAGCATGGTAGCCCGGACAACTCGTTGTCCGGGTGCCTCGACCGAAACGTCGGTCGAGGCACGAGAAGCAGCCGGAAGCGCGCGCACTCCTGCGGTGGCTTCTTGTGCGCGCTGCGCTGATGAACGCAACATCAGTTGAGCCCCACAAAAATCACTGAGCCCGTCGCCCGGAGGTCGACGGCTACCCATAAAAGCGCGCGTCTTCATGGAAAATAATACTTCTCCGTATCCACCGCACCCGTCAGCGCCGTGAAATCCAGCTCCAGGTACGCATCGCCGCGCACGATCCGCAGCTTGTCCACGGGGCAAAGCTCGCCCGGTTGAAACGTCCACTCTTTCCCGTCATCCGGCACATCGATCCAGACATTTTGCTTCTCCGGGTCCAGCACCTGCAGCTTGTTGTCGCTGTCCAGCGTCTGCGTCTCGTCGACGCTCGCCACCGCCATCCCGTCCTGGATCGGCTGGTCCGCGTTCGTCCCGGTCGAGCCCGAATCCTTGAAAAGATTCGCCTGCGCGTCCGCCTCCGGCTGCGTCGTGTCGCCCTGCGCGTAAAGCCGGGCGCTGTGCTTTTCCAAATCGATGAAAAACGTCCGGTGCTGCTCCGCGCTTTGGATCATCGCCTTGCGCACCATCATCGCCAGCTCATGCCCATCCTCGCGCACGCGATGTTCATTCACCGCCGAAGTGAACGCCGGCATCGCCGTCGCCGCCAGGATCGCCATGATCACCAGCACCATGATCATCTCGATCAGCGTGAAGCCGCGATGCAGTGGTAGCCGGCGCAGGCCCTGCGCCGGGCTCAGACGTGAGCGCAACATCAGTTGAGGTCCGCCAAGCACGGTGGCCCGGACAACTCGTTGTCCGGGTGCCTCGACCGAAACCTCGGTCGAGGCACGGGAAGCCACCGACAGAGTGCGCACTTTACCGGTGGCTTCCTGTGCGCGTCGCGCACCCGGACAACACGTTGTCCGGGCCACGCTGAATGGGTCCACGCGCGGCCGCGGGACAGCGACGCAATCGAGTGCGGGCGCAGGCCGCCGCAGCAACTGCCGACTGCAGGTCCCGTTCATGAGCTCCTAGTGGCTCGCCTTGTCCTTCCAGTTCCCAATGTTGTCGTCGCCGCCATCCTGGCCATCCGGCCCGGTCGAGTAGACATCGTAACCGTCCGTATTGTGCTTGCCGGGATTCAGGTACTTGTACGACCGGCCCCACGGATCGAGCACTTCCTCGTCCATGATCCGGTGCCACTGGTCGGGAATCGGGTCGGTCGTCGGCTTCTGCCACAGCGCCTTGAGCCCCTGGTCGGTCGTCGGCAGCGTGCCGGTCTGCAACTGGTAGGTGGAAAGAGCCTCCTTGAAGGCCAGGATGTCCGCCTGCGTTTTCTTGATCTTCGCGACATCGCCAATGCCGCCCAGGTTCATGATCACCAATCCCATCAGCAGCGCGATGATGGTCAGCACGATGATCATTTCCATCAGCGTGAAGCCGAGGCGGGAGGAACGGTGCGTGTGGGAAAAACGACGGAGATGTTGTGGGATTTTCATAAAGCAGTTCTTAATCGGAAGTATTCGTCATGCCCACCGGAGTCAGCGTCGGCTCGGCGGACAGGTGGAAAAGGGGAAGCTGACCCGGCAGCGGCTCCGGCAGCGCGGCGTAGTTCATCTGCAGCGCCACATCCTTCACCGCCAGCGGCGGGCCGAACTCGTCCGCCGGAGCGGGCTTGGCCGGCGGGACCTCATCCTCGCCGGAAAATTGCAGCGTGTTCTCGCCCTGCTTCAGCAGCTTGGCTGGCACGTAAAACGACCCATCGCGCCAGCCCACGAAGTTCGTCTTCGCCGTCGCATCACTGAAAAAGCCCGCGTCGCCCAGGCCCGGCACCACCGGCGTGATCATCCCCGCGCGCTTCTCGTTGATCCAGACGACGAGATGCTGCGTCAGCGACAGGCCCGTTTCCTTCAGCACCACCCGCGCCGTCGTCGGCACCTTGTCGAGCTGCACGGTGAACTCCACGCCCGTCTCAATCCGCGCCGGGTCGACCTGGATCGGCACCGTCACGATGTCGCCGCTCCACGATCCCGTCGCGGCGACCGGCGGCTGGCCGTTCGCCGTCTCGGCCGGCACCGTCGTGCCATCGGCCTTCGTCAACAGCATCGCGCTCGTCTTCGGCGAAACGAGGTCCTGCCGGCTCTCCAGCCACTCGAGCTCCACCCGCTGCACGCCCAGCGTCACCGCGTTCCCCTGCAGGATGAGATAACCGCCCGGCCCCAGCGTCGACGGCGGCACGAGCAGGCTGCGCGACGTCGCCATGCCCACGCCCTCGTAAAAATTGCTCGCCAGCGCCACCGGCGTGCCCACCGCCGGCTTCCAGTTGATGCGCAAAAAGCCGTTGTTCGACTCGGTAAAGTAAACCGTCATCAGCAACGCCGCGTCGGGATTCGGCGGAGCGATCGGCAGCCGCAGCGTTTGCAGCGTGTCGTTCGGCATCTCCGGATGCCCCAGCCACGCCGGCGTCGCCATGTTGACCGGAACGGGAATGTCCAGCGTCAGCGGCCCCGGCAGTTCATCCGCGCGAAGGAAAGCGCAAGCAGTCGAAAAAAAAACGGCAAGGCAGACCGCGAAATTCGCGGCAGTCCACCGTCTTTTTACCGGGTGCTGCTTCACGACGTAACAGGCTCACAATGAGCATAAAGGGTTCACTATCCCAAAAACTAGACAAAAAACGCTACCAAACGGTTTCACGAAAATCCCCTCCTAAATTTTCGATAACCAGAATGTAAGGAGCTCTGCATGTCCGCCTGCCTACCCGAGCCGCGCTCTCAGCCCCGGCAGGAGAAAGTATCCGATTCCAAGCAAGAAGCTGATGATCAACGAAATACACAGTCCGCTGCGCAGCTCGAAATCGAAATACCGGACCTCCAGCTCCCGGCTATCCGGCCCCACGGGGATATGCAGCCGGTAGTCCCTGTAACCAGATTGTTTCCAAGCCCCACCGTCCACCCGATACCACCACCCGTCCGACGGCCCGACCGAGACCGCAATCGTCCCCGCCGAACCCGAAAGCCGGATCAACATCGAGTTGCCCGCATACCGGACCGGAAGCGGCGTCTGCGGCGCGGCTACATCGAAGGCGATCGGCGCCGCCCTTACATCCTCCAAGACCATTCTCCCGCCATGGGCCGAGAGCAGATGCAAGTCCTCGATACTTCCGAACCCGGTTCTATGGGGGAGAAGTCCGGTCGAATTC
>Ga0116229_10001929_pt1 | contig 33196 bp, 28 predicted proteins | sample S1TSphgellanicum_3_FD_87313 | JGI IMG/M metagenome (GOLD analysis project Ga0116229, IMG submission 87313) | Host-associated microbial communities from peat moss isolated from Minnesota, USA - S1T2_Fc - Sphagnum magellanicum MG | ecosystem: Host-associated > Plants > Peat moss > Unclassified...
AGCATTCCTTCCATTGCTGTGTAAACAAAATAAGATAAACCCCGATAAGTAGGCATGATCAGTCATTCATCGACTTGATTGATCTCTGCCTTTATTGGCTACGTTAACAAAATGCAGCCTGCAACTAGAGAGCCTGGGGGGCAGGAATGATAGAAAGGCTCTCTGATAACTTTAACTAAAAGCATGCTGGGACGTGAGGTCCTGTTAAGATGTACGAGCATTTGAAGGTCACAAAACGCATGTGTTTCATTTTTGAAATAATGCTTTCACCAAAGTTGGGCAATAGTGGGCCATCATCCCCAAGCTTTTAAAAAATCGCCCCAAAGTGCTATTATTGGAAGTTCAAATTTAGAATCTGCAACAATGGAAAAAGAATGTGGCATGTGGCAACAATCTAAGCATCCAATGGGCGCATTAAATGGCTTAAGGCAAGACAGAAGCCCTAACCCTGAATTCACTACCACCCCCACCACCTTTTCCCCTCTTTCAAACTTGGAGTGTAGCTCTATGGCAATGGCACTACTTATTTTTTGTCATTTGCTTCTAGGTATGGGGGCATAAGTATTGGAGGTTTCCCACATAAGCCGCCAAATCCAATGCCAACTGGGCTTCAAAAAAACAATGCAATAAGGAATTCAAGTTATCCCACGCTTGTCGGAAGGCCATGATCAAGGGAAGGACATGAAGACACAACACACGGCCATGCATGTAACAATGGCGGCAAGGATACTTAACCTTTCACTAGTTGTGCCCCTAAAACTGTCCCCTTTGCACATTTTGGCTTCTTTGGCGATGCAAAGGAACATTTAGCAAATAATCATGTCACAAATTCATTCATCCTAGCACCCAACCCTTTGTTTCCTTCTTCTTTTCAAGCAAATTTTTGCTTGGCTCCTGACTTAGTGCAGAGGTTTGGGAGTTTGGAGGCTATGCTAGCAATAAGGAGGTTCAAAGGAGCAATTCAATCAGCCAAACACAAGTGTTAAATTTCAAACATAAAGGCAACTTTCATGAGTCGGAGTAGGTTACAAAAATGACAAGTTTCCCAATCGTCGCATTTCAAGGCAACGAGTCAAAACTAGCTTTTCCTTCAAACGAAGACCCCCAAGGCTTAACACAAGGTAAAGAAGAATAGGAGCTTCTTTCGAATTTTTCAAAAACTTGGATTATTAATGTGCAGTGCATATGAGTGCACTCAAGGTAATAGGAAGGATGTTTGGAGGTTGTCCAACTTTCAAGGTGCTACAAGGGTGCTTGAAGTAACACCTACGCAATTTTTTCGTCACCCACAAGCTATTCACACATGGCTTTTTCAAAGTCAAATTTTCATCAGAAGGAGCATAAACAACAACAAAATTTATGTTCATAGATTGGAATGGGATGCAATTTTGTTTTTCCAAATGGTAGCCACATTTTTATTCAATTATCTAGGGTGTAGAACTCTTGCACATGCACACTGACGCACCCCTAGGCTCCTTAATGGACTCAAATGTGAGTTTAGATTGAAGACAGCGGACAAGTAAGGAGTCGGGGCATGTTCCCTAGCTCGTAGCACTTTGAAGGGTAGAAGGGTGTGCTGGAGCTTCGGGATGGGACTAGGAAGAATGACAAGCACTTAATCACTCACTTGGATCTACACAAACCAAACAACAAGTTGGTTAGTGCATTGTTGAAACACTTTTGGTGTTAAAACGAACCACGGGCAAACTCGGACTCACAAGACTCACCACGGCCCGGACTTGGGGGAAGCCACCACCTTCCCCCTTATAGTATACTTTGTGCCTCTCCATGAGGCCCACATCCAAATGGCTTTTTGTCCCGGGACTCCCAAGTGGGAGTCCTGAAATTGTCAAAGTTCGGACTCCCGTGACTTTGGCGCCCCATAACTTTGTGTGTAAACCTCCGATCGAAATGAGGTCTAAAGAAAAGTTGTAGCCCTCGTTGAGATCTTTTCAACGATATGTGACACACCACTAGCACGCCCCTCTACCCGTCAAAGTGCTGTGAGCCAGGGAACGTGCCCCCACTATTTGATTTTCCGTTGTTTTCATTTTAGACTCACATTTGAAGTCTATCAAGGAATCAGGGGGCACGTCACCTGGGCCCTGTAATGTTTCATATTGGCCGAGATGGGAATCCCTAGAGAGGAGAAGAATGACTGGTGAAGCTCAGAATGCGTCTAGTTTCGTTTCCTTCCCGGGGTCATGTCAGGTCGAGGTGTATGGAAAGGGGGATTGAGCGGCATCCTGACAGGGAGAAGAAATCTTTACTGTGTGCTTCTTTTTCCCTTGGAAGGACCAGCCTTCTTTTAGAGCCTCTTGGATCTTTTTGAGGAAATTGAAACCTCCATTTTCCTCGTTTAGTGCCGCGAATGGGTTGGTATTCACCGCTTGAGCATGTCCCGGGGTGCCCAACACTCCTAAAAGGTCGAAGCTTAGCTTTGCCTTTGGAGTGGTGTCTCCTCTTGTTTGTCGGTCAGTGCCAGGGGGGGATCTAGTTGAGAGATGGTGTGGAGAGGGCCATCATCAAAAGACCCAAGAATAAAAACAAAGGCCTCAAACTTTCTTATCCTAACATTAGCCTACCTTGCTAAAACAAATGAAATATTGTTGCAAATTGTTACCTCTTCCTACCCCTCTCACTCTTGAGGTGCCCTTGCATTTGTTCAATCAATGTTGAGTGGTGGGTGCTTGTAAAAATGACTTGATTCTACACGTGACAACATTTTTTGTTAATATACCATTTGTTTTTCTTAACCCCAATATGTGGCATATTATTTGTGGCCTTCTTTTTTCTAGCATGCTTATCAAGTGTGTTAGATTTAGGACCCATAAACATGTCCTTTCCTCAAACTAAACTTCACACAATGCACTTCACTTGGTGCACTTCCCATTTTGGCCTCGTTGCATTTCAACCCAGGGAAAAGCTGAAGCCCATGTATCTTGGCATTTTCTTGAAACCTCATAACTTTTCTTGAATTTTTTTCTTTGAAAGTTAAACATCATTGAAAATGTTTATAATTTCACAAACATTAGGAAGTGAACAACATAATTTGGTAAACCACTAGGCAAATCAATGTAATTGTAGGATTACTATTCATAGATAATGACAAAAAATCATCCTTGTTGTTAGTAGAGCTTATTCTAGAAGACAAGTGTAGTAAAAAGTGTGATACATGAAAGGAACTAAAATTGGGCTTTCATTGTTAGCATTCCGACTAGATTGGAAATATTTCTCTAAGGTTAATATTGTCTTTCTCTTTGACATTTTGACAATTTATCCCTTGCCCCCACAACCCAAGATTGTTAGGAAAATATGTTAAACCAACAACCTAGAAAACAAAAATAATGAATTAAATCTAGGACTTCTTCATAAATTAAAACGTGGAATAGACAACAAAATGCAATAATACACAAACATCAAGAAATTCAGTGCCCAAAAAACGTCATAACCAAGGTTTGGAAGAAAAGAAATTTGCATTTGATGTTGTAGGTTGTCGCCAAGCCAACTTATAAGTGTTGCACCATCATGTTTTGTTGTACCACCAAATTCAAAAATGTGACCTTTTATTGGATTTCCAGTTCTTTCAAATCCTTGATGCCTACTACTTTGAGTCTTTTTTTTTTTTGTAAATTCCTTTAGAAGTTTTGATCATCATATGTTATCATAATCTTCCCATCATGATTTACATATTTGGTGATGAAGCCCGCTACTTAAGGGCTAGGAGCTATGTGATGAAAAAGTGCAAACAAAAAAAGTACTATGGCAAATGAAGGGTCCAAATTATTCATAAGGTGACAAGACCTAAATCTAATGACTATTATGTTGTAGGCATAGAAAAAAAAATTTAGGTTAATAAGGAAGCAATGGCAAATATGTACAACAAATTTGGTGGGTTTTCATAATCATTATCTATCAGTAGGAGGCAACATGGCGAAATTCCAGTTGTGACACTTGTGATTTTACTAGAGGGATTTCACTAGCCCCATTCCTATTAATGCAATCAATGAAATCAACCCCAAGGCTTTACACTAGGAATTAGGCTGAAAAAGAAAACATTTTTTAATTTATCATTTTATGGCCATGACTTGGCCTTTTAAAAAAAAAATGTACCCATCAACGTGGGAGGTCAATTTACAACCCTTGGGGCCAATGTTGTTGCCATGAAATATAGTTGTTTTGATGAAATCCACATTGTAAGATCACAATAAACCATAAACCAAATCGTATTTCTTTTACTTCTTCATTTTCCTCTCCTCTTGTTGAACTTCTATGTTTGTTTGTGAATGATAAGGGAGTTTCTATTGTTTATACTTGGGATAGGCCGTAAAAACACAATAATTACAACAATCTTGTCTTTATGTTCATCCATAGTGGTTTGACTTTTACATTTTAGTTTGAGAAAGGAAACAAAGATGAAAAGAATAAGGATACAAAGAAATAATAAATGAAATCTTATGAGGGGTTGAAGCCTTTGTCCCTAATTGTAATTAGGACAAGGATTCAAATTATTTTTAAAAGCTCAAAAAGACATTTATATTGTATCCAATCTCATTTTAGATATTTAAAAATAATTTAACATGACATCATTTTAGTTATAAGCATACAACAAGTCACTATAATTATAAGGCAATGAATATTTTAAAAATTCAAAATACGTAATCCTTTTTTTTGTTAACCAATCCTTTTGGGTACCTAAACTATGAATATGCTTATTCAATCATGTTTTCACCCAAGTAATAGTTACTTGTTTTCCTATTATCTATTTAAATGAACCTATTTTTTTACAAAATATGTTATAAAGTGAAACCATATATTAGAACAAGTCCAATGAAATGTGTGATGAAAGGTTCAAAATGGTAATATGGGTATTGCAATAACTTGACACCAAACTCACACACCCTAATGGTGTTCACCAATTACAAAATTACAACTAGGCCAAGGAAACTGCATAAATAACACAAAACACACACATTTTTCTAGGTTCCAAATCCCATTCCTTTTCTTGTCCTCATCACCACAATGGCAATGACGAACCCCATTTCTATGCATGTGAAACATGGAAAAGGAAAAAACCTTTGAGCAAATGAGGATCATTATTTTTTTCCAAGTTTTTTCACAATTTATCAGAAGGTTGAGATCTTAAAAGATCAACCAACATTCTAACTATTCACAATGCTTGAAGAGCTCATCATGATGCCCAAAGTGTTTGAATACCTATTGTTGCATAGGAGCAAGGAGCTTGAGAATCTTCAACATCAAATGGGTGTACTTTAAATTTTGTGCAATGTTGTTTCTATTATTATTATTATTGACATGAACGACCTGGCATTGTGACCATTTACCTTACAACCCACCTAGGATCAACTCCTTCAATGCAAAAATATGACAAACATAAAATTGAGTTAAACAACAAAAGTCATGCATACATTGAGGCTTTGTTTAACATACACCAAACAAGACCTACATGATGGCCATGCTTAATGTAATTTTGAACCTACATTGAAATTTAAACCGTAATTTTAAAAACCTACCAAAATTCAAAACTAAAAATTGAATAACCATGTTTTAATTACAAAAAAAAATGAGCCTTTAAATTTTTACAAATTCTCCACTAAATCATTTCAAAGTGAGAAGTGGATCTTTTGGTTTTTTAACACTTTTGTGAACTCCATGTATGAATTAAAGGTTGATCCTCAATACATTTGTATTGTTGCCCCATGTTCAAAACTTTCTATGTTGTTTAAACTTTCATCTTCAATCACCATATTGTGCATTATGACAAAAACAAACATTGTGTTAAATATCGTGGACATATCATGATTGGCAAGGATTTTAAATTATTGTTCATTGAGCTTGGAAAACATTGAATGCCCTTTCAACATCTTTTTGTGCTTCTTCTCGCATTTTGGCAAAATGTTGCTTCTCATTTGGGGTTCATATATGGCCTATACAAAACAATTATAAGGGAGATAGATTCCATTTGTAAGCAAATAATAATGTGAATACAAATTATTATTCACCATGAAACCAATGCCTTCACCTTTTAATAAATATGCTACAAATGGATACCTATTAAGAACATTAACATCATTGTTTCCCCCATGTAAGCCAAAATATGCATGCCATATCCACAGAGATTGATCAACAATAGCTTCAAAGATGATGCTTCTTGTTTTGTTTTTGTTTTGAAACTAACCCTACCATGTCACACGATAATTTTTCTACGACTAGTGCAAACAATCTATTGAAGCAAACATACTTGGAATCCTCTATTTTCATTGATCTAGGTCATTTATTTCTTTACATTTAATGCAGGTGGTTGTTTCAAATAAGTGAATTCAAAGCATGTTCAAAACCTCTCACAAATATTTTCAAGTAATTTAATGTGGTGGATTCATTCACTCTATGGTACTCATCAATATAATTTGTTGCCACATCATATGTTAGCATTTTGATCACAACTATGTGTTTTTGTATAGGGAAAGGGTTTAGGTTTAAACCTTTCCTATACATAAATCACAATGATTTTTAAAACAAAATGATAGCTTGGTCGGTAACTTCCAAATTGTGGAATTCCCATGAAAACATGGAAAGTAACTTCCACATGTTGGAAGTTTTTCCTCCATGTTATCCATGAAACAAGTTTTTTAAGGCATGTGAAGGACCAAAAATACAAAGTTGCAATGTTTTATGGATGTTTGAAAACCTTAAAAGTTTAATAAATTTTTTTTATACATTATACAAATCATGCATATCTATCACTTTTGTAATTTTGAGAAACAATTCCCTTGCATTCAAAAATGATGTTTAAAAAATCACAAAGTAATCATGAAAGGAGAGCTATGAGGTTCATGTATGAAATTTGTAGCAACCAAGCAACATTGAACTTGAACTTGAAGACACTTGGTTATGGCTAAGGGACTTGCAATGTTTATGCATTGAAAACCAAAAAATAGTTGGTGTTGACAGATAATTTGCACTAAGGTGGCATGCTAAATAAAGAAATGGTAGGCCTAATTTTGTTTACATGCTGGGTTTTGAAAAAGGGCGAAAAACTTTTTACACCAAGAATCCAACACATGGATCTGGAAAATTGTTCTTGTGGAGCCATTTGGAGAATTGCCAATGGACATGCTCTCTTATCTCAATTTAATTTCATCAACAATTGAGTCCTATTAACATCTAATGGATGCAGGTGCATTTATGGGTGTTGGTTCATTTTGGTTCAAGATTACTATTTCATTTGCAATAACGCAAGTTTTCACAACCTGGTATGGTTCATCTTCAAAAGCATTGCCATTTTTTCAAGCTATTTTTTTGCTAATTGAGTAGTGGTCCTTCGATTCTTTTCATGCCCCTTTTCCCTTGCCTTTGGCTTTGGACCATTTTGGAGCTTTTCATTTGGGTCATCTTCATCTTCATTTGTATGTACACATCCCTTCAACTTTGAACAAGAGGTATAGTTGTTTTGTTAACTTACCTTTGACTGTTTGACCCACAACCTTTTTAAGATGGCCACTTGGCATCTTTTCTTGTTATTCCCGTAGTGGTGTCTTCTCCTCCCCCTTCATGGTGGTTCAACTATTCACATGGATATTAGGGCATTCTTACAACATTTTTTAGCAAATGGTTGGGAGGAGCTTTAAGCAAAGCATGTCCTTTTGGCACAAGCCTTTGTAACAACTCTATATGGGTGTAATCACAGTAATAGAAGCCATAACAAATGTAACCAATGCTTAGTTTTTCACATTTAGAAGAGGTAATTTAATTTGATGTTGAAAGTATAAGATTTTTTTTATAGAATAAAGTTCATAATATATTATTGAAAAATGTGAATTAATTTGAAAAATATTTGATGAATAATAAGTTCTCAAAATCATTCATTAAACATTGTAATGTGTGTGTTTTTAGTACTAAAAGGATTTATAAATAGATTTCAAAACTTTTGAAAATTACATATATTTTGAAATCTTTTACATTAACCTTGAAATAATAATATAAAGATAATTATCAATATTTTTGAAGAATTTTTGAAGAATATTATAAAAAACAGTCCCCCAAAAGCAGCTAGGTGCGGTTCGTGTTATCTTATTTACACCCATCTAGCCCAATAAAATTCAAGAGCCCTTTCAGTGAACACCCCTTTTCGAGGCACCTTTCTAATTTTGTTTTCACCCTCACCATGTTGATTCTTGTTTTAAGATGTGCGAGAAAATATGCTCTTGTTACTAAGGTTTTTCCCCCCCTTGCCCCAACCTTAGCCTCCTCTAAGACCATTAATGTTTTACAAACGTTTCACCTTTCAAATTTGTCTTTTCCATGCTAGGATTTTTTGTTGGATTTTCAACTTATTTTGAACTTGGAATTTTCTTTGGATTCTTTTAGGTTAACCTTCATTCAGTTGTTGCATCTTTTAGCTCATTGTCCTTTAAGTATAATTTTCGAACACTTGCAAGACCTTTTTTACCTTGAAGATTCAACCATTGGTTTCCCCTAACTTTTCTAGGTGAGTTCCCATGTCATTACGAATTAAATCCCAAGGTCCATTGCTCGAGTTCTTTGCATTGTTAAGCTTTTGCCTTTGGTTAAACCTTTTAAGCATTCGATTGATTGTGGTGGGTGGTTTTATATTGATTGGTGAACAACGTTTTATGTCTACAATTTCATGACATTTTTTCTATTCAATATTTATTGTTTCATCAATTCAACATGACAGTCCAAGGGGGTTGAGAAGCGGTGGTTCATGGTGTTCGAATTGTTTTAAACATCCATATTGATTAGGTGGTGCTATAAATGAATGTCACAAATGCTTTCAACATCATCTTTGGGAAGGCCATCTTTCAAAAGCTTCATATGACATGAAGCCAATTGTTTCAAAATTTCCCTTTTATTTGGTCCTTTTATGCCCAATAAGTTCCCTTTTTCTTCAGCCACCATTTCCTTTCGAGAAATTTGTTTTTCATCCATTTTTTGAAGGCCATGCACCAAGTGATCCACTTGCTAAACCTTTTTTTGTGTAAGCACATTTTTGTGCATTTTGATGTTTTGCAAGGGTTTTTTCTTCTTGAATTTTCCTTTTTTTTGTGAATGAAATTCTAATATGAGAAAAAATGGTGTTTTGCAATTGGCCTTGCAATTCAATTTTGGAGTTATAAATGACACTTGCAATTCAATGTATTCATATGCTATGAATGTTAAGGGACAAGTTACATGAATGAGTTGTAATTCACTAAATATATGGTGCATATCATTGTAACTCAATTGCAATTTAATCAAAACAATTCATTTCAATTACTATGCAGCTCCATTATAATTACGTTCATGATGTCATGCTAACGTCATTGGTTATTGTCCATCTATTAAAATTTAACATGTGGCATTATCAAGATTTTTAGACATAAAAATGATTTTTTTTTCAAAATAATTGATTTCCATCATTCATTATGATTATTAATGATGGTCTGAGATTATGACACGTGGCACAATTTTAAAAAATCACATGGCATATTAATTATATTTTGGAATAAATAAATATTTATAAATATTTATTTTAATAACTAGGTAGGTCGTACATAACCATAGGTAAGTAGGTCTTAAAACCTACATACTTACTTATTTACACAGGTAGGACATAAGTAAGAAAGAAAACACAAGATTAAGTGAACTGAAAAATAACCACGATTTTTTTTTAAAAAATTTATGTTTTGCCTTTAAATTAAGTTTTTTTGAGCTCATCCTAAAATGGCCTTGTATTTTAATGTGAGAATATGAGGGAACAAACTTTATTTATATAGTTTGTAACATGGGATTTGAAAATAAAACATATGGGTTAATTTTTTTAATTGTTCCTTAGTTGCAAACTCAGTTGCAATTGAATTGCAACTATAACACTTAAATGTTCAAGGCAAGCCAAATCCAAGGGGAGGGCTCCAGTGTTTCTGGTGTCTAAACAAAACTTGAACCCGTCCTATTGGTGCTTCTAGGCCACTAAAAATCATCAAAAATAAAATAGAATTGATAAAATTTGACTCCCCACTACTAGAAAACTTGATCATGTGTCACTACATAGTTCCATTCAAATCCAGTTTTAGTGGAATGGGACCGGTCCATACCATTGTACGTTGGATGTAGTGAATTGGTCTAATGGATTGGTCTACCCAAATCCAATTTCAATGGAATGAGACTAATGTTGTTCCACCATACATTGGATGTAATGGATTAGTCCACCCAAATGCAATTGAAAACAATAAAAAACACATTTTTCTTCTTTTAGACCCATCTTACTTCGACAGCTCATAATTTTCTCAACTCTTATTCAAATTGAGTGATCTAAAGTGTTATGAAAGTGTCACCTTAAGCTTTATAATTCATCTTTGAACTCTAAAGGTAGTAAAACAACATACAAGGACTGTTTGGGTGTTTTTAGAATGGTTTCCTAGTGTTGGGTGTGGCTCTTCTTCGACTTTTTGACCATGCACACTTTCAAAGGCCATAACTTTCTCAATTCTAGTCCATTTTTGACAATTTATAGTGCTATGAATGCGCCAAGAAGAGTTCTCCAACTTCTTTTTCGACACCATAAATAAAAAAACCTTCCTTTGAATTTCATCGAGCTTTGAATTCTTATGTGTTTGGACATTAACCTATTTACCTAATGCTTGGTAAATAACAAACCTTCAAGTTCATTAATTTTTTCTAGTTATGGTACAACCAACATAAGTATAACAAACATACATATAGCCAACATAAGGATAACCAACCGAGGTCTAGCCAACTTATGTATAGCCAACATAGGTATAACCAACATAAAAATAACCAACATAGGTTCAACCAACGCTTGTATAACCAACATAGGTTTAGCCAACCTAAATATAACCAATTTAGGTATAATCAACATTAGAATACACTAGTAGAAAATGGCCATTGTGTAACTAGTCTTTGCAATAAATTTTTAGTGGCAAAGGCCATTTGCAACAAAAGTCCTAATAGTTGCATTGGACAAATCACATTAACACTAGTTGTAAACGATAACAAATTTTAGATGAAAAAAAAATCAACAAAATACACCTTCATCTTTTGACTAGTCATATATGTATTGTCGCTTGCAATTAAGATGCGACATTTTTGGTGAATAATGGGAACAAGTTATGTGTTGCCATGTGTCCCAACTTTTAATAATTAAAAATATATTATTATTATTTTGAAATAATCTAAAATGTTTAATTTTTGCATTTGGATGGTTTAGATTGTGACTCATGGTGCTATATAAATTTGCCACGTGGCATAATAAATTAATTGTCCAAATTAAATTTAAATCAATATTTAGGTATTATGTAGGTTGAACTAGGTACCTACTTACCTATATACCTACCTACCCATTTAGGTTAAACACCTATTTAGATAGGACCTATGTACCTACCTAGGCCAAATACCTACTTAGGTAAGTAGGTAGGTGAGCTAGAGAAGTAGGTAGTTAGGTGTAAGTACATGAATATTTTATTTTGGGTTAAGTTGTTTTTATTGGTTCATCCCATATGCCCATGTTTTTAAATATGAAAATGTAAGACAAAACAAATTGTTTATATATTTTTCAAGATGAGAATGAAAGCCAAAACATATGGGATAACTTTTTAGTTGCAAGTCATATTATTAATATTTCATAATTGATTACTTATAATAATAATAATGTAATTAGTAGCTAGCTGAGGTTAGCTATTTTATTATTATTATATATGGTTATGTCACTTGTTAGGGCTATTATGATTTATTATAATTAATTTCTGATTTTTTAATAAATAAAAAATGTATTCTTAACAATTACATTAATCATTTGAAAATAATAATAATATAATAATATAATATACTAGATTTTTCGTATATATTTCAGAATTATATAAATATTTTTCTTATCATTTTAATATCATCATCATTATGATCATTATTTAGTAAAATATTACTATTTTAAAAAATAGTCAAAGATTTTTTAATGAATTTTTATTACATGTAATTAATATAATACATAATTTAATATTAATATTAATATTAAATGTCATTTGTAATAAAATTTAAAATTATAATAAGATGGTGTGGATAAACTTATAATATGGGCATAATATATTTGGTAAATATTTTACATCAAATTTTAATATAATCAAAATATACACTAATTAATGTAATCATAATATCGAGGCCATTTATGTTAATAATAATATTTGAATACACATGTAATATGGTTGTTCATATAAATTCAAAATATACATTTCTAAATCCCAATATAACCAACTATATTCCTTAGAATTCACAAAATACACCTTTTTATATTCATGGGGTTATGATTAAAGTGGTCACGTTTGCAACTAATGGGACATAAATTGTGTTTTTTGGATGATAAACAAGCTAAATGTTGTTCACATGTAAGGATGAACATCAAAATAGTCACAAATTAATTATAGTAAAGTCACAAATATGACCAACACAAGAAATTGCAAAAATGTTCAAATGTAGTTGCAAATAATTAACAGTCATATATAGTCGAAAATATAGTGGTTACATTTTGGCCAATTTCTACTAGTGATAGCCAACATTTGTATAGCTAATATACGAATAACCAATATAGGTATAACCAACATAGGTTTAGCCAACCTAAGTATAACCAACATAAGAATAACCAACATAGATATAGCCATAGCCAACATAAAAACAACCAACTTAATAATATCAACATGAAAATAACCAACATAGGTATAGCCAACCTAGGTATAACCAACATAAGAATAGCCAACATAGGTATAACCAACTTAAGTATAACCAACATCAGAATAGCCAACATAGGTTTAGCTAACCTAGGTACAACCAACTTAAGAATAGCCAACATAATGTAAGTGTAAGCAGATAACATAATTATAGCTTGAATATAACCTACATAGCCTAGGGTAGCCTACATAATTTATATAACCTAGAGTTAGCCTACAATATTGCCTAAGTTACCTTAGGTGCTTAACCTAGGTAGCCTATGTTTACTTAGGCATCTATCTTAAATTAGCCTAAATCAAACAAATCTAGTATATTTTAATTAGGCTATTTAAGTAGGTTGAAAGAAAATGTTATGAGTTTTTGTTGATATGTTATTTCACATAAAAAGGAAATGGTGCAATGATTGAGGACTTGGCCCTTCAAAGTGGAGGTGAAGGGTTCAAGTCTCGAATCTTACGAACTAGTTGGTAAAACCAACATAGGTTAGGCTTATCAAGTTTCACTAGCTATGCTAGGCCTCCTAGGAGGTTAGGTTTTTTAACATAGGCCGATGAGACCTAGGTACTTAAGTGCATAGGTCTAGTTACTTAGGTACTTAGTGGATAGGTCCTTCAACTTAGCCTTGCCACGTGTTGACACCTCATTAGATGTCCAATGTTTTCCATGTGGCAACATACAATTGGATGCCTATGTTTGCCATGTGGTAACATATCAAATGAATGCCTACACATGCCACATGGCATCATCTCAATGGAAAAAAACTTGTCATATTTTAAATTAATCATTTTATCCAATGGCATAAGAAAACTTAATTTGGACCATTGGATGGTTTTTCATGATTGTGATAGATAATATCATTAAACCAATCCACTAAGGTTCCACTGGTCATTACCATGTGACCCCAATCACTAGCCCATTCCATTACATTAAGCAAAATGTCACTATAATGTTACTATAGTGGAATTGGTTTAATCCAATAAAAAATGAATGGATTGCATAGTGGTTGGGACCACATTTTTTAATAATGCCCCAAAATAGAAGGTCAAAAATTCAAAAAAAAAACCACCAAATGTTACATAGGCCAATTCCTAAACACCTAAAAAACAAATCCTTATATGTTGTTTTGTTGCTATTAAAGTTCCCAAATGATTTGTAGAACTTTAGGTGGTGTTTTTATAACACTTTAAATCATTTAAAATGAATAAGAAATAAGAAAGTTATGAGGTTTAAAAGTAAGATGGGTCCAAAGAAAAAAAAAAGTTTTGTAAGTTGCAAAACTAATTTCTTTTCTTGTTATTTTTTCATTACTCCTTTTCCTTTACTTTTCAAAGATGATTTCTAAAGCTTGAGGTAGCATCCCATAACATTTTAAATAACTCAAAATGAAACACATATGATGAAGATATAATTAATTGATGAATATGTATTTTTTATAAATCATACGTAGTTATATTATAATCATAACATAGTTGAATAGTAGTATGTGAAGTGACTTTCTATCCTTCTATTTCCAATTCTATGAGGTGACTATACTCGAAAGTACATACATTACCGGTGAAAGGAAAAATACAAGTGTATTTTTAGATATTAAGTTGTGTTTGTAGTTGAAACCAAATAACTTGTTTTCTATGCATGATTTAGAACTTAGAATTGATAGATTTATCTTTTTAATTCAAACACTCCAAATCTTAAAATTTTATGTTAAATTGTCAGCCATTCAAACTAACTTTTAAGGATTCAACACCAAGTTTAATTTGGTTGCATACTGCCAATCATTTAAAACATTACTCTTATTGCATATGTTGTCCAAATCAAACCTGTTTTAGCTCATTAGAAAGCTAATTGCAAGGCACATCTGCTTACCAAATTACAAGCTCTGCACCTAAACTAGTAAGAAGTTATGTTACCAAACCCGAGAGGGTTTTATAAAGGCAAAAAATTCAACTTGGTTGTAGACCACCAGTCATTTAAAATATTATTCCTATCGCATATGTTGTCTAAATTAAACTTGCCTTAACTCATTAGAATGTTAATTACAAGGCACATTTGCTTACCAAATTGTAGGCTCTGCACCCAAACTAGGAAGAAATTATGTTATCAAACCCGAGAAGGTTTGTGTAATTCCTCTAAAATTCCAAGCTTCCAACATTATCCTATTCATTTCTATTTTTTCAAAGTACTATAAACATTTAATCCATTCTTTTTTTTTCCACCATCTATTAAAACTCATCATCTTTCTCCTCCCTTTTCCAAGAAAAACAATCCAAGAAAAAAACCTCCCAAAAATTCCTTTCCCCCAAGCTTTTCGTGACTCCTCCTTGAGCTTGTTTTCTTTGTCCAATGGAAGTTGTGGAATCTTTCCCTCCAATCCATGGCCTCCTCATCCTTCAAGAACCAATGAAAATCGATAAGGATTTGCCTTCTAATGTAGTTTAGGATGAGAATTCTTATGCCCAATGAAACACTAAGAAGGTTCCATTCTCCAATCAAATAGGATGATAATCCTCATGACCAATGGAATTGGAGGATTCATCATTTTCCTTATTTTGGATATCTTGATGAGGTCCTTGAGCTCAATCCTTATCCATTTCGTCTGTTTGATTTTCACATCTTATTTCTTCATCCTAATTATTTCAAGTAACTAACACTAAGATAATTTATTGGTAGTAATAAGTAAACATCTTTGAATTCCTACTTGACTAAATCAACTCAATAGTAATAGTAACATTCTCGTGTAGTATTTATTCTTTTGATATTTTCTAGTTATTCTTTAATTAACTGTGTAAAAAATTGAAATTAAAATTTCCACCACAAGAACTTCCATGTACTTTTAAATCCACCATCAAAATTAGGGCTTGAGGAATCCATTAGAATTAGGATGTTCGGGGTTTCATGAGGTTCTACCGTCACTGCCGCACATTACACCTACTCTAATTTGTTAAATAAAAGGCATCGACCCCCTCTGAATGCAAACACCAAATTCTTTCAACTACCCCTTTGGTTTTTGTTGATGCCTGTGAAGATTTAGTCATCGTGAATGATGTTATTACACCTTCGAATCCTTCAGTTGCGTTAGTAGAAAAAGAAGAGTTTGAAGAAACACCGCTTGACATGAATGTTTCCCAACAATCGTGCAACAAAGAACTATTCTAAAGAGTGGTGCACACTCGAGTCGATTGTTCAACATGGGATCATTAATCATCTTTTAACCCACATGTTTTAGCGATCTACTAAGAGTTTGTTCCCACTCGTGAAACATCGTTCAAAAGGTTTGAATAATGTCAATGTGAAGGTGATGATGTTCATCTTCATTGTCAAACTTGGGTTTTCGGTGATGGCCATTATCATTAGTTATGAAGCCCAATCAACCCCTTTTCCATGGAGCATTGAACTGAATACCTAGCTTGCACCATTTGTCGCATTTTTGATTTCCTGCAGTTGTGATTTATCCCCTTTAAGTCATTTACTAAATTGTAATTCATTTGAGGCTACCTGGGCAGAAATGCTAGGATCTAAATTCAATTTTGATTCTATTTAAGGATCTGATAGAAGTGAAGATTGAGTAAGGGTGTATTAGGATTACATCATAGAAATCTTATAAGCACATCATTAATGCCTGAAGATTATTTTAGAAAATTAATTTAATATTATCATGGCGAAATGTTAGTGTTAACCATGGGCTTGAAGATTGTTCTATTTCTATTGGACCTTTCACCGACACCTCTTCAACTACTTCATGAATTTCAACATCTTGCTACTCATTAAATACTAGAACAAGACTAATGTTTTGTTGAACACCACAAATTTTGGTGTCTGCTTCCCCCCCAAACCCTCTAATGATCTTTCACCCTTGATTATGTAATTGAGGTCTTAAAACTATGGTTATCAGATTTTGTTGAAGAAAGGAATTAACCCAACACCTTATTCACCAATATCGTATTTTGGAAAAGAAAACAACCCCCCCATGTAACCATGTGCATTCATCATCTTTTATTTTAACATGAAGTTACTAAAAACCCGTAATAACCAAATCACACTCGAATATCTTTGATGCAACTTTTAAAAATCGAGACTACTGCACATGGTTGTATTGGTATGGCTCACATAATATTTTAGCAATGGTGCACTATTGGCTATATTAATTGGATTAATGGGAATCATAATAAAAAATTAGTTACAAATATATTTTATAATGGGTGGTGGAAATGAAAACACGTGGTGTCATTGCATGTATATACATATTTTGTATCTAATCGCAAAATAGTTATTGTTTTAGTGGCACATTTAAAATAATTCTAAAGTAATTGTCACATTTAACTATAATGCAACTCCTAAAAAAATCAAACATGGTTGACTACATATGTATGTACAATGTGTATAAATTATTATATATAAGATCCATTTTCAATTCATTTACAATTATAATATAACTAATTGATTTTTTGATGTGACAATTTATTGATTAATACACCATATTTTTAAAGAGATAGTTGCACACTAGTTATAATACCTAAGAGATAGTTGCACAATAGTTGTATATGATTTGTTTTTTGAGTTTTAGTTGCAGGGTAGTGTGGTTTTGATGGACACAATTTTTTATAGTGTTCACATTATTGGCCCAACCTCTATCATTCATCTTGTTTTTAACCATTTTGTTTTTTAGTTAGGGTCTATGAGGCTTGTGGTTTAGCCTTGTAAGTGTTTAGCTTGGTAACCTTTTGGTTTGCCTCTTTACTTTTTGGGCCCAAAGTCTTTGGATAGCTTGTAAGCCCTTTTAATGCGCCAATAAGTTTTTCTTCCCATTTCTCATGGGGGGATCAACCTCATTTTCCAAAAGCTCGTTGTGCTGATGACCTATTTGGGAGCTAAGCACTTGTGGCACTTATCATTGTTGCAAAATTCTTATCAAATCATCGCCCGTTCTTATTGGAGGTGATAGGTGCTAATAGTTTTTGTCCGCTCTGCTTCTAGGCCCATTCAAGGTTTGTGCAAAAGATCTTTTTTTTAGGATGTAGTGGCATGTGTTCCTCTTTCCATGTAGTTTTTTGAAAAGGGATCAAGTTGATTTTAAGAGAACATTTCAAAAAGATTGCACAACCATTCTATTTCCAACATGATCTTTGACATGACTTGTGATTCGCATTGTACACACTTGAGGTCTTGTGTGGGCTTGGGGGTGGGTGCTTGGCTTTTTGCTCACCTAGTTGTTCCACCTTTTCATCTAGCCTCCAATATTTTTTCCTTTGCATTGCACACCAAGTTGGGCCTCCCCCATTTTCTAGCTCTTGAGGTGACTCATTGCATTTGTGGTCAACCTTTAAATCATGTAGGGACCCACTTTTTTTGTTGTTCCAAAGGTGGGGAACAAACTCCATCCCATAATGTAGTTTGAAATGCCTTCACCTCCATTGTGAAAGGTGTGGGGTTCTATGTTTCGCATGAGCAAACCCATGTCCTTTTGCTACCTTCACTTCAGTCCTTTTGTCAATGGGTTGACATCATGTTATTAGCTAATGGCATTCACACCTTGGCTAACATAGACATCATCAATCCCACCCAAGTAGATTTGGTTTCTTGAGTTGTTTCATCTCCAAGGTGGTTGTGACATTGGTGGTTCATCAAAGGAAGGATTGTACCATGATTGACAACCAATGGACATGTTTCTTCCCTTTGCCATAGAGATATTTGGGTGCCTACAAGTTGATGACTTTCTTCATCAATGTGCTAGCATGGCATGATAAGGTAAGTTAAGGGCACCACTAGCCCTCCTTTGGTAGTTCTACATGTCTTCTATAAGCAAAGAATGTTGATAGCCTTGCAAAGAGTGCATGCCACTTCTATTTGGAAGCCCACACTCATTGCAAGTGAAGGCTCTTCTAGGCTTACTACTCTTTCAGGTTTCCCTTCCTTTCCTATATGGTTCTTGCAATTGGTGGGGGGCTTTGGAACATAATTTATTCCTTTGTCCCTTTGTGACCCACTTTGGGTTTTGGCTTATGGCTTAGACTTGGGTCCTCTCTCTTTGTTCTTCCTTGCTGGGTGCTTTGTTTAATAAAGCTTGCCAAGATATCACCCAAGTGCTGTTGTGCAGATAGGAAACACCAGCCTACAACATTAGTGCTTTTCAGTGCAAGGATAGGGAGCAACAGAGGTGGCAATAGGGGAATTGCTGTGACAACAGCAGAATTTGCGTGAGAGGTCCCTCTACTTTAGTGGGAGGAGCTCAAAAAATGATATTGGTTACAGTTGAATGTCTAGATACATCTTTCAAAGATACACAGTTTCGAACATGGGTTCTTGCAGGTGGTGTCAAAATGAATTTAGAATAAAAGCTGACAGAAAAAAGGTCACTCTTGGCCCGGCTCCCTTGTCCTCCTCCCCACTGCAAAGTGGCTAGCCTACAAAGGCGACCAACTGGTTTCAAAGTGGTCATCCACGTGAACTAACTAGGTAATCAGGATATTCCACCAGATATTTGCACAGGTAACCTTCAGTTCTGTGAGGTGATTTGTTCTCCCAGTTATAAAGGACATGACCATGCCCAGAAAATCTAACCTCGATCGGTTGGTGCATCTGACAAGGGTTGAAAGTCCTACTACGACCCAAGATGATGATGTTGTGCAAATGTAAGAGTACCCTAAAGTTGATGACAAAATCCAAAATAGTACTAATTGCATAGTCTCTTCTTCTATTGCATTCTAGACAGATTGTTGAGTAGCTAAATGAAGATGATGTACAAATGTAAAAACACCTAAAGTTGAAGACAAAATCTTATAGTCCAATATGGTCTTCAATACCATTCTCTAATTCGAGCATGTCCACCCACACCCTCAACTTGGGTCACAATCAACACTTTTCACATCCAAAAAATATAAATCAAAATTTTCTCCCCATCCCCGGCCATAAACAAGAAAAACTAGACAATATACGTAAAGTAAGAGACAATTTAAGTGTCACCACTTGAGCCAATCATTATGGTTGGCTGATATGAATAATAGTCATTTTTCATTTGTTACTTTCTTCCAGGGCTCTTCCAATGACCTAAAAAAATGTACATATTTTCAGGCTCAAAGCCATTTTTCCAGTGAATCTACTGAATTTGATTGTTGTACTTCATTCAAAATTTTCACTTTAGGCCATTTTACATCTACCACTTGAGATGCTCTTAGATAATTTGGGCATACCTAAGATCATGATATACAAATGTAAAATTACCTAAAATTGATGACAAGTTTCAAAATCTTATTAATCTAGTATGATATTCAATAGTAGTTTTTAATAACTAGATCGGTATTCATTATCTTTTTTGTAGTAGAGAAAGTGCACTTATTGCACATTCTATCTCCTAGTGTGTCAATGGCGTGAGTCCCTTAGGGACAAACTAGGTGGTAGAATGTCATCCTACGGGGATGTACCCTGGCAAAAAGGACACTAGATAGCCTACGTAGGAAAGGACTGAATCAGGCTGTGAATTCTGCCATTTTAAGACTGCCTGAAAACCTGACAAATCTGCAGGAATGGTCCTTGACATATAGAGGATGATGGTTGAGACTCAAGTGCAATGAAGGATGGAGAACACATTGGTGGTGTGCCATTTGGGATGATGTTTTGGACCCTAGTTTGGTGTGAGAGTTTACAGTTTTGTATGACAGGGGACAACATTTTAGCCCGAGCATGACAACCTGGAGACTCCTTGTAGCAGTGGGACTTGCTATTTGGAGCTTATGCTTCATTAATAAGTTGTTGGACCCGTGTCAAATTTATGACTTTTTAATCCTAAATCATGAATTTTGAATGGAATTCTGAAATGTTGCAAATGCCTTTCACCTTGGAAAATTAGACTTATAAAAGCTAAGGTTATGTTATAAGGAGCCAAAAGAAAAGGAAACTTTCATCATGAAGGGATCCTTCAACTACTCTTAGCCATCCTGCAAACGAATGGCCAATGGGATTTTGTTGTTTGTATGAATTAGATCATTGGGTGCAGAGATTTTGATGCGGTGTAGGCACACTGGCAACCATCCACCGGAGGTCTATATAGATTTGGTGCTGTTTGGTGACCTGGAGGAGCAGGTGCTCAAAATCTGGCAAACCCAGTCCAAAAACCCTGATTGGGTGTACATTATGCAATCAAGAAAAATGCATTTTTTATTCCTGGCAATGAAGAGAGTGCAATAGCTTGTTTAATTGTGAGGTAATTTCTGTCAGTTGGGGTTTCCATGTTGTAATCAGCAACTGTTGGCAGTATAGTTCATACCCCTTATGTTGATATCAGTACATTCTGTTTTACAAGTAATGGCTGAAAATAAAGAGGTGAAACAATGTATACCTTTGAGTCTTCCTGTGGTACCTTCTTGTCGGTTGTAGCACTACACCCTCTGAGTGTGCAGTGCGCAAGAACTCGGGCACTTTATGTGCAGCTGCAATGAACAATTTGTTTCTTTAATCAGGCAGACACTTTCAGCTCAATATGCAAGGTTCACCCCAAGGCAGTCCATCCTTCCTCTCTGACATTATCTGTAGGGTTTTGCATGTTTGCATGTTTGCATATGAGCCAAAATTACAGCAAGCAATGGATAATATTGATGTGCGGTGTTTTTCTTATTGTATTGCTGGATCTAGTACTCTTAAGTGGACCTTTTTCTGGTAGGAGCAAAGCCCAAGGGATTCTAACATGCATTGAGCGTGTTAGCTGATGAGCAACTAATTATATGCTAATCTATGCTTGTCTTGGTCATAGAACTGACTGCCTTGTTCACAAAATTATTTAGTTTTCTCACTCTCACAAAAGCCTCATCACTGGCTTATGTACGAGCTTCAGTAGTTTATCAACTGTTTCTGCCTTTGTTTTCATAAGAAGTCATAAGAATTCTCTCACAGAAGAAGACGTGCAAATTTTCTCACAACACGACCCATATGAGCTCCTTTTTTTCTGTACATGGTACGGCTGCACAGTCTAGACAGCTGCACTGGGTCAAGAGATATGTGTCACAAACAGCCACCAAGTTGAGTTTGCTCAGAAACCACAGATGTGGGCATCAGTTGTTCCACAGAATGAAGTTGTACTCTTTGTGGAGCGGACCTCTCCAGCTCAGATCAAAAGCACTAGGCAGTTGTAAGTTGTAAATCTGTACTGACCCATTGGGAACCAAACCCAAGGACCTGCTTTTCTCACAGCTTTGCTCATAGCATTGTGCAAAACTCATCATCATATGAAGCTAACATTTTGTCTGCATAGATAACACTAATAATGGGCTCCAGTGTGTATGGACTTGTAATCATGTAAATGTTCACACAAGGCCTCTAAAAGGGCCCCAAAATAAAACACGGGAAATGACTGCTTTTTGATTGGCCTGAACATAATGATTTACCCATGTGGTGACTTTTAAAGTGAATTCCTTTCCCCCATTAATTTCTCCTTCCAACACTGGTTTATGTAATTTAGTTGAATTTCGAGTGGCAAAAAACTTTTCAAAATTCAATATTTTGTCATATCTTAGGTCTAAAAATTTATGAAATCACCTCCATAAAATCCTACTCATCGAGGGCTTTTCAGAAATATCAAGAGCACATCATAATTTCTGTTTAAAAAATTAGTTTTGATTTTATTAAAATTTGAATGACAAAAATATTCAATATTCAATCATTTTGTGCATTGTATGTCTAAACATTGCAAAACTATCTCAAGACACCCTTACTCATTGAGAGCTTTTTGAGTACCAAGAGTACTACAAGAGAGATCAAGGTTTGGGAGATCTTACCTTAACAAACAAAACATCCAAAATGAATAAACAAACTACCTTGCTCAATAGATAGATTTCATGTTTATAAGTACAGATGAAGAAACAATTAGCACTATATGTTAGATGTGATAAACACTAGTAAAGGCCTAAATAAGGGGTGCGGGTGGAGATGCTTTGCAACTTGGAATATATGCATTGGTAATATGTCTGTTTTTTAATTTTTAAAACAGTTCTTTTATTTTAAATGGAAAAAATAAAGTCTTTTTTCAGTTATCAAATTACCACCTTTGAAAAAAATTCTCAGATTTTATATTAATTTCCAGTGGTTAGCCAAAAATATAAAAGAATGTTTAAATTCTTTTGGCTCAATTGTCTGATGGATCATGGCCAATTCAGCTACATCACAAAATTGAATAGAAAAAAAACACTAGGTAGTAGACCAGTAGTAGTAGATTAACACTGGCAATGTTGCTTCTTCAAGCGGTTTGCTGGAGGTGGTGGTGGTGAATGAGTAAACAAGAGTCAGGAACAGACTGAGAGTGTCTTTCACCCTTTTGTTTTTGGGTCTCTCTTTTCGCCTTGTAGCTTGTAACTTTGAGTATCCCCAAACCAACTGGAGCATTTGGCTCCTCTGTCTTTTCTTTACTCTGCCACTTTCAACAGCAATTGTAGGCTCAAAACCCATGAATTTGAGAGGATGAACTTGGCAGTGTACCCTAACACAAACAGAATTTTTTTTTGGAACAAAGTGAAAAAATCTAAGCACCCTAGACTTCTTGCCCGAACTGAGCCAACAGCGCATCATGAGAGATGGATGGTGGGTGGATGGAAAACATTTTTTTCATTTGGTTCCAGTTCCCTAGCTAACCATGGTGAGTAGCTCAGTTTCTATTTTTTTTTTTTTACTACCTACCTATTAACAACCCACTAGCCTTTTACCTAAGTACGCACCATTTGCATGCATTTACTTACTTAGTAGTCACCTATCGACCTGCATACATACGTACCAACAGGACCTATGCTTAATCGGATAGATTACCACGGTGAAACCGGATGTGAACTCAGTTGGGTTTCATCCACACCTGAGTCATAAGAGGCTTCCAATGGACTTGTGCCTGTGGCTGTAGGTTCACTCTGCCCAGAATTTCTTTGGTTACACAATCTGTCAGATTCAGCTTACATCCTTTCAGTCGGTCCAAAATGGCCTGTACACTGTACTTTCGATGTAGTACAATTTGTTTGGAGTTTGAAGTTCTGCACTGGATACAGTGATCTTCACAAGAACCCGTATTAGAAAATGACAGCTTTTGATTGCCCCAGTTGTTAGTACTTAAGTAGTAGCTCATCTTGTATTGTTCAATTTTGTATGCTTATGAGTAGCACTGGAAAGAACAATTAACACTTACTTAGCATAGCTCATGCCATCGACCCAAGTGTGAACTGGTTCACAATTGATTTTATTTTTTCAAAATGATTTCGTAGTTTACTTGAGTTTTCAATGGAAAAAAAATACTCAAAATTCAATATCTCTCACATTTTTAAGTCTAAAAAATTTCCAAATCATTTTCATTAAATTCTACTCATTGAGGGCTTTCCAACAATATCAAGAGTGTGACCAAGTTCCCTTGTAAATTTTTATTTTTCATTTAAATGAATTTTCAGTAAGCATTTTATTCAATATTCTATAACTTCTTCACAATAGGTCAAAACATTATGAAACCAACTCAATGCACCCTACTCATCGACTGACTTTTGAATATTAACAAGATCTGAATTATTACCTCTAAATTTTGAATGCCTGGGATATGTCATTGTGACGAAACAAACAAAACAAACAAACTACATTCCTTCATAGATAGATTGTGGGCGAGACTTGGGAGACAATTAACACACAATTACGTTAGATACGATAACCCAAATACTGGGCCTGCCTGCACCTGCTCTTACATCATCAAGTCGGGATTAAGTGGTAAAGGCTCTAACAGTGTACCAGCTTGGTGTGTACGAAATCCCCATGTCTGACAAGTTGCATACAACTTAGTAGACAAAATGTTGCAGTTCTTTAGTAGTTGCAAAAGTAAACATATGGTAGCCTAATACCTTGGCAGCTTTGACACTAATTATATTATTTGTAGAAATGTTGAAAGTTTCAAATTTAAAAAATAAATAAATTTAGAGTATGAAAATTTGAAAATAGAGAATCTTTTGGAATGTTCAGAATTATTATATTTTCCGAGTTGGAATCTTCAAATTTTATTTTAATTATTCAACAGACAGATGCATCAAAGCTGCTCTTGTACTATGGTAGTTAGTTGCTGCAGAACACTGGGTCCAACGGCCCTGTTCCATTGAAATTTAATAAAAATTCAAATTTTGGGGTTTGGTTTCTCTGAAGGTTTGTTTTGTTTATTCTATTTCTTTCGGACTGTCACAGAAGACAAGAAGACACAGTTCTGATGTATAACAATGGTTTTGAAAGAATGTGAAATAGCCAAAATAACTGCCTACACAACCACCAGTTCTTTATTGGTTCTTTCTTTCACAAAAACTGTCAGTTCTTTGAGGTTTTTGAAATGACCAGAACCCGCAGTTCTTTGATTCTGATTTTTGTTTCAAAAAATGCTTTTCCCCCAAAAACCCAGAACCAGTAGTTCTCTGATTCTAAAATATTTAAAAAACTGGAACTGGCAGTTATTAACAAAATCAAATACCCACACAACACTGGTTGTTAGGTGGTTGTTTGGATCAAATTGACAATCAAAGTGGGTGGGCTCAGCTCCACCTTTTAATGCATTTGAGATATCATAAGCTTCAACGAACCCTTTTGAAGAATTAAGAGAGGGTTCTTTGCAGTTGTGCTAAGTGCTTAGATCTAACCTGTTTTGGCTAATCTTGGTTGCATTCAGCTCATGTAAGGAGTAGGCAAATAATATGTGTGCTTGGGTCTGGTACTTTTGAGACTGTGAATTCTTGAAAAGTTTGGTATGGATGTCATGATACCGAAAATGCAATACACAAAGAAAATTGGTCTTCAATGGAGGATTTTTTTACCTGGGAAGTTCAGTTGGAGGCTTTGCCTGATAGTTGAGTTTCTTCAGTCCACTCCAAAGCACTCCATAACAAACAGAGATCATCAGCTCAGAACATGTTTGCAAAACCTGTGTCTCAATTTGCCATGCAAACTATCTGCTGAATGTAACATAAGATGCAGAAATTGAAACAGTTCACATCAATTAACATTAATGAACTAGTGACCTCAGAATGCAAGCTACTCTTTTCTGTATGGAAACTAAAAATGACATATTTTGAGAACAATTTCCCATGACGAACGGCTTTCAAGGAAATATATACCTGGCCCTGTTCACCCTAGATGTGCCCCCCAAGACTAAACCAGGTATTTCTGAGCTGATTTCTAAAGGACTCAAAAGACAATCTGTGCTGCACCTCCAACAACAATTTCAATCCTCCGTCCAGTGTTCTATTGCTACAAAGAACATGGCAAGCACCATAGTCAGACCACTAACTGCAGTGCTAATGGCATACCATACAGCAGCAGCCAGAAACATTTTTGCATTCCTGCAATGGAGGTAAACATGGCTGGCAATGGGCCAGCTGCATGTGGAACCTGTGATGAAATGGCAGCATCCATCCCACTTGTCATTCCAACCACAACAGCTGCAGTTACAGAAGTAACAAGTGGTGCCCCTGCCAAAACTGACTTCATTCTACCACCAAGCATGCCATCCATGTGCTTATCAAGGATCCATTTCCACCAGGGATCACCACTTGAACATGCATTTCTACCACTGTCAACCACTGGCATTGCTTTTGTGAAGCTTGTGGGAAAAGGAAGTGGGCAGGTTAAGGGCTCTGCAGGAGGCCAATATTCTTCTTCTCCGAAGGCATTTGCTTTGCAGTTGATCTTTGGTCCACTTGATCCTTTTCAGCATCTCTGTGCAGCTGCTTCAAACCAAGTGCCAAGCTCTTCTGGTATAGATGGGACTGTGTGCAAATCATATCAATAACCAGAAGGTTTATCATTGCCACCACCAGCCTGCCCAGGCCTTCTGCAGTGTCCAATTGTGCCTCTGACATACTTTTTTCTGCAAATAACAATGAAGTTTCCCAGAATTGGCAGATTGTTTTCATATCAGTAGATGAAAATCTGCAGCTGATCACAACTATCATGAAGACCATGAGATTGATCATTCTAGATCAACCTCAAAAAAGATAAGGTAATATGCAGGATCTGTGTGTGTGAGAGAGAGAACCTTTGAAGATAAAAGTGGCCTTGTACCCACAGACTCAGTAAGGAGAGAAGAGGGGCTAAAGAGAGGCATTGATAGAAGGAAGGGCACAGGTGAGGTGGCTCTATCTTTTGCAGAGCTCATGGCAGTCTTGGACAAAAGCATTGGTTCTTGGGTTCAACCCTTAGCCTCAGCGATAGATGGGAGTACTAAACATTGTAGGATAGGACTTTGCATCTTTCCACAGTAGCCTCCAGACTGAAGCAAGATACTTGACATACCTGCTGGTCCACATTTCCATCACTTGTCATGTTGTTCAAGAGCACAAGCCGAATTTGAACTTCAGCAACCAACCCCTTTTAAGACACTGTGAAAGTTCCAATTACATATCAAGGGTCCTGTAAGTACTCAGGGTTTCCCAAACCCAAGCTGATTGACTTCATTCATGACCTCATTTTCAAAACCTACCTATTTTAAAATCAGTACTCCAACGTCTTGTTTTAAGCAGTTTGGGACTGTGAAAAAGAGCAACCCTTTCTTTTCCTGTGCTGTACAGTTGTTTATCTTGTCTCTTCTCTTAGTAAGAGATCGCCAAAAGTGTGGCCAATGTCACCTTATGTGCCATAGTCTAGTGGCCTTAGAACACATGCACAACAGGCCAGCACAACCCATGAGGCAAATTGGTAGGGGGAGGATGGAGGAAGTCGGGTTAAAGGGTAATTGCTAATTGCCTTCGCATTGTTCCAAGAGAGACCCTGAATTTAGAGCAGAGGGCTCAATACAGTGGTGAACATGTTCAGGAGAAACTATAGTCACAAGAATTTGGTTGGCATTTAACCAGTAGCAATATAGTGTGCAGTTAGTGAAGAAGGAGAAAGATGAGAGAAAGAGAGGAAAGACTTTATGAAAAGACTTACTTCTAAGTTTGCCCTTTTCACTTCCACAATTTCAATTTTTCTGTGGTGGCAAACACATCTTCACTCCTTTGACCTCCATAGGTGATACATGTCAATGCCCACATGCCTGCAAGGTTGCTTGGACATTATGAACTTGAAGGTTGCAAGTTCCTGCCTCTCCACAAATCTGCAAAAAAAACCAGATGTAGTCTTAGAATCTGCAAAATTGTCAGCAATTTCTGGGGGTGTGCTTTGCTACATTGCCAGATGTAAAACATGAAGGCTAGGTCATTCAAACCATATGTGTCTAGATTATGTCTCCTTCACTGTTCGGCTGTTGCAAAACCCCACCAGGTTTTTGGTCACAGAATGGCAGAAAGACAAGCCATAAAGATCATCAATTGGCAGACTCTGCATCCGCCCCATTGTCCAACAGCTCATGCATGACCATACTTAATTCTCAGTGGCAAAGGTGTTGGAGGCAATGATCAGTGCATGTCATGCTGTAGTGCAACCCTAAACACATTTCTGCTTCATTCATCGAACATCCCAGTGGAATAAATAGGCTTACTAATGAATCTATTGAATTCTGCTCATTCTTCACATATCTCTGAACGTGGCAGCATATTACAAAAGGCCAAAACAAAATTTCAGTGCGGGTGTGCAGGTATTCTCGATATCATGGTCACTGCTGCTACATGAATCTTGCATACCGACCTTTCTGTCCCTAAACAGAAAGTACCTTGTATTGTCTTTGTTGTATTGTTCTGTTTCCTTGGCATTCTGCTGTCTCTCTCTCTTGTATTGTTGTGTTCCGTGACATTCTGCTGTCTCTCTTGTATTGTTCTGTTTCCTTGACATTCTGCTGTCTCTCTTGTCTTGTTCTGCTTCCTTTCCATTCTCTTGTCTATTGTATTGTTCTGTTTACATACTGCTATCTCTCTTGTAATTGTTATATTCCTTGACATTAATCTGCTGTCTCTAACGAGAGACAAAAATCCTGGGAATTTGGCCGTGCATCTAGACTCCAACTAGTAAGACCTGACGGTATCTAAAACTTGTGCATCTAGGCTGCAGGATCCTAACAAAAAGCAATTTCTACCGGTGAGTCAGGTGCCCTAACAAGTGGAGCTGAAGGAAAACAAACAAAGCTACTCACTATACCGTAAGCCGCTCGCTGCACCGCTTCGGACAGGGTCGTCACATAGAGATCATTCAACAGCAACATCGCCATATTGTGCTCCATTTCATCAACAAAAAAAGGTCAGGATGTCGCGTTTTTCCTGCAGCCAGCGATACGCATGCTTTATCAAACGAAGACGCGCTTCAGCTTCCAAAGAGCTCCGTAGAGCAGAGCGTAGGAACCTTTCCCCGCAGATACATATCTCGACTGCACATATAAGAAGAGAATGGCCAATGGCAGCCCCCATTTGAGCCTCTGTCAATATTTACCACATTCAAGGTGTAGTGTTAAATTTCTTTCATATCCTAAATAGCGTTTTTTTTCCTTTTTTTTCCTTCTTCTAAATTGTCGTCATTTGATGAAAATAAATTCAAATTTTTTATTTTCGAATATTCCTCTTTTTATTCCAAAAAAATTGCAAAAAATCTATAAATTTTTCTTAAAATTTGCCTTGTTTCTTCACATTGTAGAAGCAAGTAGCCCGGGTATAAAAGGATTTCAATAAATTTCTACTTTCATAACTGGCCTATAGCCAAATGTGGCTAAATCTCATTGTGGATGATCACCCAGTGCCACAACATCACAAAATTGAAACTAAAAAAACTTGATTCTCACCCATAAATCGGAAAAACTGGACTAAATAAGTGATAGACCATTTAGATCTTATCATCTCGGCCAATCATTATGGTTAGCCAATTGAGAAAACTTGGCATTTTCTTTTACTATTTTATACTATTTTGATTGTAATACTTCATCCCCAAAAATGGAAAGGCCATTGTGATGATGATGAGTAGTATTCCTAATATCAATGCTTTTTTAGGAATTTTTTTATGCAGCCAATGTGGCGATTGGAAGAAATATAATAAGTGACAATAGTCACTAGCCAAATTTGGAAATTTGGCTATAATTTAGCCAAATATGGTTACAAACCAGATATGAAGCACAAAACTTTAATCCTCTTTCTATATTTCTGGCTACTTATTGGAAGAAACACATGTAATTTATTTTGGGACTTCTGGTGACTCAAAGCTTCCAGAATTGGCTTCATTTTCTAAAATTTCATTTTTTGGCCTTTTGACCCCTCTAGCCATCAAAGTCAAGATGTTGTGAACTTAAAACCCAACTTGAGTAGCCCTTAAGATGCTTTCATATGTGTTAAGAGGTCTAGTGTTAAGTTCCCAAACATCAAGTTAACATTTCCTAATGAACACATGTTGCATCCATGCTTAACATTGGTAACCATATTGCTATGTAACATTTTGCATGCCTATTCACACATGGGATGTTAACCAGGTAGTACTTCTATCCTAACAACCTAACATCTTTTAATTATCATAATCGCCATTCACATTGTGATGATGGTTTTTGCAAGATGTGTAGTAGGAGTAATAATACCAACCTCTATTTTTATGGCTATATATAGCCAACATATTATATTAAAATTAAAATTTGTTAAAATCATGATTTAAAAAAACTCATAATAAAATTTGATGAATTAAAAAAAAATCAACATATTTTTTATACATAGTTCACAATTGTTTCTTTCATATTTAACTATATTTTCCTATAATCATTGCCACTTTTGTTATAGAACAAAATTGCTCAAAAAATACACATTATGCATTATCATATTTTTTCTTTTAAAAATGTTAGCATTCTCTTTAATTTTCTAGCATACTTAGCGATAAGCTTTTGCTTTTGCGTTTGTAATGACATTATTATCATCGGCTTTTCATTTTCATCATCAGCACAAATAAGTTTTCATCTGCTTTCAATTATATTCTAGTGCTTTACCTTTTTTATCTTTTGATTTTCTTTGCTTTCATTTTTCCAAAGGTGAAGTTTTCCCAATCTCCTCTACTTTCCTTCTCTTGGTTGTGCCTTGGTGCTACCACTTGAAAAAGCTTTGATGTATTATTTTTTTCTCTCATAATCAAAGCCAAATTGCTTTCTTCTTTCATGAATGTTTTTTTAAAAAAATGATCATGTGGAATTCTAGTTCAATAGATTTTGTTCCTAATAAGTTTAAGGTGATAGGAATAGAAGGAACGATTTGGAACTTGGAAGTGGAAAAGGATTTACTTTTCTTAACTCAATTTTAAACTTGCAATACTAAGGAAACAATTGCATTCTTGAAAAATTGTTCTTAATCTATGTGTGTACAAAACTGGATATGAACAACAATTTGTGATATTGAAAATTTGGATTTGAAACATGTATCATATGTTAAGTTTCAATCTTTTATTGCCAATGTGCATTAACAATCTTCAAAAGAATTATACAAATTATATATTGTCAAGTTTTTTTGTTTAATCAACTTGCTAATGGTGTATAATTTTCTTGGTTGCATAGATGCATTTTCTAAGTATGGCACATTTACCATTGGCTATGGGGCCCTTGGGGAGACAAGTGTTGTTGGGTGCACCTATTCTACATATGCCAAGGATATTTGCACCTTCTCACAAGTCTACAAGAAATTCCAACAACTACTATGGAAGTAAAGAGTGAAATTGTTTCAAAATGGTGTTCCCAACTTCTTGTAGAAAAAACACTTCACACCAAACATGTCAAGCCCCAGAAAAGCCTTTGCACCATTAAGGAAGCATGTGATCAAACCAAAATTGTTTCTATTGTTAAAAGCCCTTGCAATATTACCACATTATCCAAGTCTACTCCAATTGACTTGATTGTATAGGAAGCCAAATCTCCATGTGGAATATGCAAAAAGAATGTGGAGTTGCTTACAATTGAAGTTAGTATGGTGGCAATATATATTTTCCCCTATATTTTGTTATGTTGTAGATTGTGCCAAGGTCATAAATTAAAAGTCCACTTGTGTTTCAAAAGAAATCAATAGATTATCAATATGTAATATTTAGGTTTGAATTCAACATTGGTTGAACAAAAAAATTGTCTATTTTACAGCCATGTGGACATTTTGGAATTTGCATCAAATGTGTGGATGCCATCTACTTGTGTCCAACTTGTTTTTAGGTAGTTACAAATGCAAGAGTCCCATTAGTTCTTTTGGTTCTTAAACTCAGTGAAACCCATAAGTTTCATTCAAGCTTTTAATTTTATCATTGTTTTCAAAATGGAGTGCAACCAAAAGAAGTTAAGCAAAAAACCCATCCAAAGCGCATCAAATGTGGGTATTGACAACTTGGTAGAACTCTATTTCATTTTTGGTGAAGAAACCAATATTAATGAGGAAATGAATTTGTTGAAACTTACTAATCTTCGTGAAAAACTACCAAATCCAAAATCTACCATGGTAGCTATATAATTTGTGAATGATTTGAAGGCATTAATTCATTTCACCTTATCGTTTGATGAAAAGTTGATCACCATCTTTCAATTTCATAGGAAGTTAACCTTTGTGAGTGAATTGTTGAAGACCCTAATTATAGCCTTGTTCTTAGTTTCTACACTATGCATAGTGGGAGGCAAGCTATCACATGAACTTAAAGTTTGAGCTTAAAGTTTAAAGTTGGAACTTGGGATGGTAAAATGTTTTTTCCACTATACACATGCAAGTAAAACCCAAGAATTTAGCCACAAAATAAATGTTGTACCAATAAATTTAGAAGCATGGGGATGGATGTAAACATTCATTCTCATTATGGATGAATGATTTTTTTCATTCATCTACTGTATGGATGGGAAAAAAATCATTTACATGTTTTTAATAAATAAAACCTCCATCATAATTATGGATAAATGTTTTATTTTATCATTAAATTTTTATGGATACATTTTTTTTCATAATTTTAATTAGCTAAAGTTTCATGAAACCAATCTAATTTTATATGATATAACATTTGTTGAATAATATAATGTAAATTTCATTATAGATGTATTTCATGGCTATAGTTTGAAAGTCATTATTCTCAAAATGTTTTAACTATATTACTATTATTATGCTAACATCTACCCCATGGTCATTGTTGTTGTTAAATTTTTAAAAAATAAAGTCATCTTTTTTTGGGCAAACTGACCCAATGTCATTGATAACAGTGAGTTTTCCTCCCCCTTTTCTATAGGTGCCATAACTTCTTTCAAACTTGTTTATAAATGTCGTTGGCAACAACAAGGGTTTTTTTTTTCATTCTTCATCGAAGGTGCCATGATTTTCTTCAAATTTAACCAATGTTGTTGACAATAATGGGTTTTGAATGTTTTAAATATGTTTAAACTACCTAATGTCATTGGTGATAATGAGCTTTTGAAATAAACAAAAATTTAGTTTTAGGCACCTTAATTAGGTTTCTATAAACAACCTACTATCATATATGACAATGGGGTTTTTTTAATAATTATTTATTTTCAAGGCACCTTATTTTTTTACGAAATAAATATATAATGTTGTCG
>Ga0116229_10001931_pt1 | contig 33183 bp, 31 predicted proteins | sample S1TSphgellanicum_3_FD_87313 | JGI IMG/M metagenome (GOLD analysis project Ga0116229, IMG submission 87313) | Host-associated microbial communities from peat moss isolated from Minnesota, USA - S1T2_Fc - Sphagnum magellanicum MG | ecosystem: Host-associated > Plants > Peat moss > Unclassified...
AGAAGAAGAAGAAGAAGAAGAAGCTCAATGTGGGTTCTCCTTCTTGAAGCTCTTTCCTTATTGATCTGATTGGCAGTTTACCAAAGGAGAAGAAGAAGAGGACCGGGGGTGCAGGAGGTTTGAATAAGTTATGCAGTCTTTCACCAGAGCTTCAAGCAGTTGTTGGAGAGACTGAGTTACCCAGAACGCAGGTTTGTATCATCTTGTCTTTGCCATATTCTTGTCATCATCAGTGCTTCATGATGACCTCTTTGTGCCATTTGTATGTTGAGTGCTTTTCCCAAATCCAAATGTGATTGTCTTGTGTATGTGTGTGTCTCTTGTTGGGCTCAAATGTTTTTTGCAACTTCAACTTTCTGTAACCTTGTTTTTCCAGACCAACATGGTGCCAATTGTATCACTGAGTACCTTGATCATATAGAATTCACATGCACAAATCTCTCCATCATCTATCTGTTCAGCACTTTCCAAATCCAAGTGGGATTGTCTTGTGTATATATATGTCTTGCTTTGCTCAATTGTTGCAACTCAACTTTCTTTAACCTTGTTTTTCTGGACAACATGGTGCCAATTGCATCATCAATTACCTTGATTGTGTAGAATTCACATGCCCAAATCTCTCCACCTGGATGTTCAGTGCTTTCCAAATCTGAACAGGATTGTCTTGTGTACATATGTCTTCTTTTGTTCACATGTTGCAACTCCTAGTTTCTGGTACTGGAACCTTATTTTTCAGGCAACATGCATGGTTGCCAATTGCATCGCCAAGTGGCTTGATTGTGTAGAATTTACATGTACAACAAAATCTCTCCACCTGGATGTGCCCTGTGCAAAGAGAAAAGTTGTTCAGAGTTTGGAACAATTCAGAATCTACACATGGGAGTCCAAATTATCCATTGTTTGAGCAGATATGCACATCATCTTTGATCAGCTGGTTGGATATACAAATCCACTTCAGGTTCAGGAGTGTTATAGGTTTTTAGCAATGATGGGTTCTGTTCACGGGTGGTCCAGGTTGTGAAGCAACTGTGGGCATACATTCGGGAGAATGGATTGCAAGATCCTGAGAATAAGCGCAAAATTATTTGCAATGAGGAACTGCGCAACCTGTTTGGCATAGACTCCACCGACATGTTCAAAATGAATAAACTTTTGTCCAAGCATATCTGGCCCCTTGAAAATGGGAGTAATATGGGTAAGCCCATTTGGTCCCTCTTTGTTCCCTGTGTTTTGGTATTGGTTTTTTTCTATATCTTTTTTGTCTTATCAACTTTCTGTGATTTGATTATAGACTCTTGGAGTTGAGGACATGAGAATCACTGCAGGACCAACAGCAAGTTCCCCTCTGTGCAATTACAGCCTTGCCCTGGGGGGTTTGAAGTTGCTGCCTGACTTGAGGTGTATCTTTTCAGGCAGTTATGCTTGACTTTTGAGGCAGGCATTTCTGCTTTTGTTGCAGTGGTTGGGTCAAAGTCTAGAAATGTAACTGCATTATTGAGTCATCTGCTCATGTGGTGTACTTTTTGCACTTTTCAGTGGCCAGCACAGACAATGCAGAGCCAAGGCCAAAGAAACCTAAACTGGAGAAGTCAGAAGGTGCCAGGGGCCGAAGTTCAGGATTTCTGGCTCCAATTCCCATCTCAGAGGGGCTTGCAAAGTTTCTGGGAGCAGAGGATGGGAAGGTCTCACGTGCTGATGCTGTCAAGCGTATATGGGACTACATTAAAGAGAACAACCTGCAAGTATGTTGTCTACCCTTCACCTACTATGCCTCATCTGGGCTTCTTGTAGAATCATGTTTATCTTTCCTGATATTAAATTGGATGATCTCCATCAGCAAGTGGGTGGGTATGACCATTCCCCAACACCTATGATAATCTAGCTTCATTCTTAAAGGGGAGGCTAATTGTGAAGCCTCTATAACTCCCTCCCTTTCTGGAGAGATTGGCATGTGTGATTATCAACAAAGACACAGCTGACTGAACAGGATATACAGATAAGGGGTTTCCTCTAGTAAATCAATTGTGCTTGTTGGTTAGCACACAATCCTAGTGCTTTGACTACAATGTTACAATCATCATGTGTATTGGTTTCAGAATGACTTGGCTGTCTCTCTTACTACAACAGTTATAGTGAAGCTTATTTGCTTGAGGGAATAGTATGGTGCCTGACTTGCTTTGTTAATACCCCACCATCAGTAGAACAAAGCCAACCTGATTGAGACATATTGGAGAAGTTTGTTTGGGATGACCACCGTTTGATTTCTTTGATGGTATTATTTTATTTTTGCAGGACCCTGCAAACAAGAAGATGATTGTATGTGACAGTAAACTTCAAGAGCTGTTTGAATGTGATACCTTTGTTGGGTTTGGCATCACCAAGCTTTTGTCGCCACATTTTCTCAAGGCATAAAAGTAGTAAGATTAGATCAGGATGGGACCCAAAAAAGTGTTTCCAACATGAGTCAATATGGTAGAAATCCATGTCTAGTTTTGTCCCACATGTACCTCGGTCTGTCAAGAACTTTTTTTTTTTGGTTGATTATGCTGTTTGTTCAGGAGCCTATTGGAAATCGGCTCCTGCATGTGATGAGTGCCATGACTGGTCAATTTCTGTAAAGAATTTTGCCCTTTCCAGTCTCTTGATTTTCACTCCTGTTCATGATTGTAAAGAGCTTGTATACTCTTTTCTGTACCCATCTGCACCTGCTTTTTTTTTTGGTTTTCCTTTGGGGTTGAGAAATCCCATTTTGGGTTTGTTCTGCAGAGCAGTACTGATAGTAAGAACTTTCAAAACTGCATGATCTTTTGTTTCATACAAAATTCCTGGCTCATATTATCCATGAATTGGTTTTCCTACATCTACCAGCCTCATCAACAACAGTTGTACTGGTGCTGGCAATTTGGAAGCATGATTGCTTCTTTTTGGGTGAGATTTTATCAGATCTCAAGGATCCTATCAAATCACTGCGGTCCATCACAGAATTTTCAAGCTAAGGTATGCATATTTTCACCTTTTTTGACCCTCATAGATTCAAGGATTGGGCCACCATCTGTAGGTAGCTGGATGGGAACAATGTGAGCAGTCATCTGTACTCATCCAAGTAGAGAGGATGATGCAAAATAGGGCACCTACAAATGATCTGAATGCAAGCATGTGGGGATGGTGTTAAAGACAGCAAGCTCTAGACATGCTGATGTATCTATTATCCATTTGAGTCCCTAGTGATATAATCTTGTGTATTCTTGAGACATCTATCTTGAGGATAGTCTTCACATGAGAGGGTTGGGAACATGGGTCAATGGTTGTGCTTGTAGGAGGTACCAGATTGTTGCATTTCTTGCTCCACTTAGTGGCTGAAAGCACAGCGAGAGTAGAAACCTGTAACAGCATATTGTGTTGTGTCTTTTGACATTTTGCAAAATGTGTTATCTGTCATGCACAGCTCCATTCATCTGCTTGAATATTTATTGTACCTGCAGTAGGTATATCTGCAGTCCAGAAGCAGCAAGAAAAACTGCAGAATGGGGCTCAGCTGCCAGGCTGTGACATTGCTCAGAACAGCGACCTTGGTGGTGCAAAAAGTGGTACTTGTGGTATTAAGGCCATCATCACTCAAAGAAAACTACAGGGACTAGGTGGGTTGTTGGGAGACCCTCCCAAGGATGTTCTGCAAACTGATGCTTCTGCTGTCTGGCACAAGACCAGCTGGTAATTTTAACTCCTTGATGAGCCTGTGTTCTAGTTCATTTCTTTCTATTCACCTCATTGTTATGCTTTTCAGTTGGCATCATAATTCCTACAGGATATGCTTTTGCTTGGATCTCTCATGACATGTTTCTCATTGATTATATGTCTCAGGTATGAGCTGACAAATGGCCGTGAAATGATCAATTTGATCATGTCACATAGCATTCACTTCAATAATCATCTGTAGCAGAGTTGCTGCAATGAGTGAACATGCATGAGCTAGGTGAGGACATGTGCTCTTTCATCTTGTCTTGGTCATGACCATGGAGACCTAAAGGTCCTTTTGTGCATGCCCATCTTACCAGTCGATCAGAGCTTCAATCTCACAGTGGATCTCAACAGTCTGAGTATTTTCAGGTACATTTATTTGACTGGTTGCATTGTAAAGACTTGTCTGTGGATAGAATATCTATGAATATCACTATTAGGCATATGATTTTTGCAGGCCCCTTTGTGTAGTTTTATGGGGAGTCCACTGTTTTATTATTTTTGTTGCATATGCAAATTGATAGATTTTAGGCACCAGTTTTGTGTACAAAGAGAGCTGAGGATTTCATGCTGAGCTGCACCAGCTCTGGTGCTGGCATGGGGGATGACCCAGCAGACGAAGTGTTGCACAAACAGCAGGCAAAATATCTTACACATTAAAAGAAAATGCACAACAACACCATTGACAGAGTTTCTATTTTAAAGGTCCAACAACTTGACACTGGGATGTGCTAAATTTTGATTGTATGGGACTCCATCCTCTTGTATGAAGTTTGGGTCCATTCCTTTGGATAAAGATATGGATAGATTGCAATATTAGATCTTGTCCCTCTCAACTATAATGTGTAGGCAGTTCAACAAGAAGACTGGTCTTTCTTCCAACTTTGAGAATAATCCACAATCACTCAGGGCACTGAGAGGCAGCTTTGACTAAAACACATGGAACCCAACAAAATAATTAACACTAGATCCTACAAAGGAGCTGCAGCATGAAACATGTTTCTTTTGATATAAGATAGAATCCACTCAATAAGGACAATCCAGAGTAGTACATCTGTCCACTGGTGCCATGCCATCAGTTACAAATTGTCTCTTTTCCTTTACAAAGACATACCTGTTAGCTGGCTGCATCACAGCATGTCACAGCAGGTGCAACTAGCTGTCTATATAACACTGCAATCACCAGCTTCCCTGGACAACAGAAGGCTTGCATTCCTCAAAATTATGACTGCCCCCAGGATTGCAGGCAAACTCATGTTACAATCACTTTACTCTGTACTTCTAGACTTGCCTGTCACCTGCTGTCTGCATCCACCATGCCAAAATCATGATTCAGATCTCTACAAAACACAAATAGGACATGTGTATCAGACAGCATACAAATGTGCATTACCACTTACAAAGCATAACCCTTTTCTTCTTTGCTTTAGATCATTAAGTAACAGAATCAACACAGGATCTCCAAGGAGCATCAAATCGACACTCCTTTAAGATCTCCACAGGTCACCATGTATTTAACGTGAAGAATGACTTTACGTCCATCACACTTGACCTGCACTTTCACCTGCTGCTTGTCTCAGGTGGAGGTATGTGAAACTGACCCTGTGCTTGGGATGGGTTGCCACTGCCATAGTCCGCAGATCACTTGCAATCTCTGAAAAACCAGGCCTTTCTACTGGCTCTGATGCCCAACATCTTTCCATCAATAATTTCCAAGTAGGGTCACACCAGGTTGGTACTTCAGGGCGAAGAGTGTTATTGACAATTCCACCTGCACACTCATCATATATGTCATCAGTTCCTCTGCATCGGATTGGAGCACCAAGATTTCCATGATCAACATAGTCAACCCATCCATCACTCATGCCAGTGTAGACCCAGCCTATCAATGTCCAAGTGTTACTGCCAACATCTGGAGCTCAAACCTAACCTATGATGGCACCATAGTGCAAATTTGCATACGGCTCCTCCCCTGTTAGAAGCTCCCACATTACTATTCCAAAGGAGAAGACATCAACCTGCACACCAACACCAACAGAAACTTGAAGGCAAGAACTACTCAATCCTGAACCGTTCCAATGACCCCACTGGCTCATACTTAGTCAGGTTATTTATCTCAGAACATTATCTGCTAGACATTTAATCAAGGTGACCCATTCGCTCACTTTTTCTGTCACCATGGTGCTGGTACTATTTAGCAATTCTGGTGCCATCCATGGAAGTGTTCCTCGTACACCTCCTGACACCATAGTTTGATGCTTAACTTTTGACAAACCCAGATCGCCAACCTAGAAAACAACCATCCAAGCAACAATTCACAGTTATGCCTAGACACAAAGATCAATTGATGATCACATGATGGACTCAAGCAACTGTGTCCATCTACAAGAGAGAAACTGCAATCTGCATCCAAAGAAAACTCATGTCAAGTTCACAAATGCTGCAAAGTAGCCTCCATCATCACCAATAAGCTTCACTTTGTAATTACAGAAAACCCCACAATTGTCCCTTTGCAAACAGCCAGGTGGGTGGTGTTACCTTGCATATTGGTCTATGTGGATCTCGCATGTTCACAAGTAAGTTTTCACATTTCAAGTCAAAATGTACAATGTTCTTGCTGTGCAGATATTCCATCCCAAAAGCAGCATCTGTTGCTATGAGCAAACGCTTCCGCCGATCAATTGTTCTGCACAAAGTCATGTTCACCACAAGAATGCAAAGATGAAAATTTTGTTCATGGTTGACAACAAATACAGAATCCAAGGACAAAATAACCCCCATCAAAGGACAGCTCACAGATCAGCCTCATCTAAGTGCTATTCATGACCACTGCAATTGTTTGCAGGATTTGCTTATGTAAAGTGAGAAGATTCACAACACATGTACCTGTCCCTTTTCTGCAAGACCTGCTTCAGAGACCCATTCACCATGTATTCAGTGACAGTTGCTAAAGTTCCCCCAGGCCCATCACGGACCACACCATAAAAAGCCACAACATTTGGATGATGCAACTGACTCAGAATGGAGGCCTCTTTCCAGAAATCTGCAATCTGCCAGATTCCGAGGAATGCCTTCTTAGTTTTTTTTACCGCCCCCCCCCAAAAAAGACACGACATAGCAACAGGAACACCTTTCTCCAATCTGCAAGCACATCTCCAAATACTTCAAGACATACACACAAGTTCCTCATCAAGACTGCAACTCTCATAGACCATCATGAGATTGCTTGATGTCAATGGGTATCCTCACATGACCTTTCTTTGGGTCCAAATAAGTCTCTCAGAAGAATGGTCCGGCAGTGTATTCTCCTGACTTACCAAAAAGACTTCCTTGTGGCAATCCAAACTGTAGGGAAAAAAAAGTAGTGTGACACTACTAATTCAAGGAAACTTATCCAATCTGAGTTCTACAGGGAGTTTGTCAGGTTTACAATGTAGGTGCAATCTACAAGGCCACATGAGGAATGGTGACCAAATCAATTATGTATCTTATACAGTCACCTTGACAGAATTGTCACAGCTTGAAGAAGCCTCCCTTCTTACCAGGCGTTCTTGCTCTGATGGTTGTCCTGCAAAGCAGCTTGCTCTGATCCGCTTGATAGCCACATCTGTGCCACGCCACTTTCCATGATACACAGTTCCAAATGTACCAGAACCCAGCTCTTGCATTTCTTCAAGGTCCGCATCTTTTATAGTCTGCAGGAACATTAAGTTTGAGCTAAGGAAACTAGAACATCCAAAAAGAATAGTGAACACAGATGCATGCAATTTATCTCATGTTTGTGCTTGTTGAAAACCCACCCATATGGGAGGCAAACAGTACTGAATTACCTGCAAACCCCGAGAAATTGCTTCTGCTTCAGCATCAGAGGCAGTATTACCAAAATAGCTCTCCTTCTTCAACTCTTCTTGCAATAAATTCACAGGTCCACGATTTTGATTCTGCCACAAAGAGAAAAGTTTTCAACAGTCCTCAACAACAAAAAGCAGTACGGCAGTGAGAAGAACAGCCTCAAAAAAGGGATACCTACCTCATTTAATGCATCCACCAAAAATTGCTGGTCTTTGACTTCAATTTTTTCAGACTTGGCATCTGGTGTGACTTTCTCATCAGCAAGAGATTGTTGGGTGGGAACTTTGTCAAACTCTGTCTCAATGTTGGCCAAATTTTCCTCCCAGCTTTCAAACCCAAAAGTTGGTGATGACATAAGGGGAGCTTGGAAAGTATGCTCCCAAGTTCCCTTTCCATCCTCTCTTGTGTCATTCTTCATTTGCTCAATCAAAGTTGCTGACTCACTGCCAAGTGCCGAAGCCATGTCTGAGGCAAGGTGACCAGAAGCAGAGAGGTCCGATGACAACAAGCTCATCATATTCTCATGATTTTGAACCCCAGCCTCCCTCTCAAATGATCCTGTGCTCTTATTTCCTAGCCTTGTCCTTGGCAATGCAACTTCCACAATGATAGCTGCTGTAGCACAAGCACTAGGTATGCAGTCAGGTATTGATGTTACAGTTGGGTACAAACAAGACGGTGGCATTTCTTCTGTCAAGGTGGTTGCAGCAGTGAATTCCTGAATTGAAGGTGTTTGGACCACATTCGAGATCATCTTACTGGTGGGCGGAAGCATTGACTGCATTTCCCTTGTTGCCAGTGGCTTTTGCTCCTTGAGAGGAGGCCTATCATCCAAGAGCAGGTTCTGGAGACCATAGAGTGTGAGCATGACATCATCATCACTCAGGCCACCCTTCCTCTGCAGGCCGTTTGAACTGACCTGTGTGCCCTTCATGGGTTCCTGCTCCATGTCAATAATGTTATTTACACTTGGCTTGGCCTGTCCACCCATAACACCACTCTGAAGTTGCCCTGAACTCGCAAACATTCCACAGGGCTGCACGCCCATCACAACACTCTGAAGTTGCTCTGAACTCCCAAAGATTCCGCAGGACTGCACACCTGTCTCACCTTGTGCATCAACACACCCAATGAATTCTTCCCATCGCATATCTCCAGTGCCAACTGTAGGAGTAGGCATTTGCTTTAAACCGAGTGGTGGTGGTGCTGCTGCCCTGTCTTCCACAAGAAGAGCTTGTGAAACTGATTGCTCATGTGGACTAAAAATAGAAGGTAGAATGTGACCACAGAGATCCAAGGAGAACAAGTTACTCCTTAAATCCTGCAGATTGTCTCCACATCTCTGCGGTGTTGCAAATCTAGTGTAGTCCCAATCCTTGGCCAGTCCTATATATGGAGGTGCATTAGAGCTGTCCATAACTGGTATACCAAGAGCTGGAGGGTAGCCTGATAGCACATTTACCTGAGGAATACAAGGTCTTGAATGAAAATTTCTGTTTCCAGAAGGTTCAACCCAATCAACCTTCCTATGCTGGAATGGCTCTCCTGGGCTTGTAGCAATAAGGGCATCAACATCTTCTGGTAACCGAGGATAACTTCTAGATGGTGCTTCCAAGGCACAAGTGCCCCGAATATCTGCAAGTGTATCCTCTTCAAGGTGATCCAATTGTGACCTTCCCCTACCCACCGCTCTCACTTGTGCTCCATCCATATGATGGCCTTGTTGTTGCTGCAAACCCCAGTCTGTTCCCTTCTCCAGCTGATTTTGGTATTGTGAATGAATTGGTTTTTCAACAGGATGGAGTACCTGTTTCTGGTATTCTAATCTTGAGCTGGATTGCTGAGGATGAAAATGCCACTGTTGCTCAGTGTACAATGCCTGGTTGCCATCCATCTGATACTGCTGTTTATGAACAGCATCCTGATACTCTTCATATACAGGAAGGCCCTGCTGAAATGGGTTTGAACCCATGTAGTGAGGAATTGGAGACCTTGTCACAGGATCTGAAATTTGACTTTGAGACAAAGTGTTCAGCTCATAGAGGTGCTGTTCATGTTGCAGCCTTTCTGAACTTACATGAGCTGGTTGCTGAAGCGGTCGCAGCAATCTCTCCTCTGGGTGAACAAGGTGATCTCCAAACTGAGGAGGAGATGGGTGGAAAGGCCTACTTGGTGGATCATTAGGGTGATGCAGTACTCCAGAGTGCAGCTGCTCCACATAATCAGCTCCATTGTAGCCTTGATGAACTTGTGACTGTTGGTGCCCTCCTGGATATCTTCCTGATTCCTCAAAGCTGATCCTTGGAGAAGATGGGTCAGACCCTATTGGAGGAGGGATTGTCTGTGCTATCGATTGACTCACAAAAGGCATGCTGAAAGCATCTTCCTGCATGTGGTTCTCAACTGGGTGGTACCCCGCTTCATTTATGGCTGGAGCTGAAAGGCTGGTCCAGAAGTATTGTTGTTGTTGCTGAAAGGTCTGTTGCTGGTCAGTTGTTGTGGGTGGGATTATTGAATCAGGAGTGGCCTGGTAAAGCTCTACCCTTCTGTTGTAGTTATCTTGCTTGAATTCCCGTGAGTACAACCATCCACCCTGTGCTGGCTGCTGTTTTTGTTGTTGAAGAACAAGACACTGCTGTGGCGGATCCATTTGAGGCAGTGCTACATCTAGCACCTGCTGGGTGTCTGGCCTGGTCAATGGTGTTGCAATCTCCATACATTGTTGCTCTGACAGGCGTGTTAGACCCTGGGAGGCAATGCTGGGTGCCCTTGCTTCAGCCGGGTGCCAAGAGTCATCATGCAGTATCACATGTTCCTGATGATTTCCACCTTGCAGCTCTTCTTGGTGCATTCTTGTAGGAGATTCTGGTGGCCTTCTAATAACCTCAGGGTTTCGATAGACAATCTCATGCAGTTGTGCAGTGTCCATCTGTTGCTCCGACATGCATATTAGGCCATGAAAGGGCACATTATTGGGCACCCTTCCTTCACCCAGGCATCGCAGCTCTTTATGCAATGCATGTTCCTGGTGATTGCCAACTTGCAACCCTTCCTGGTGCAGTCTTGTAGGAGATTTTGGTGGCCTGCTAAGCTCAGGGGTTCGATAGAGAATTTCATGCATACCTACACTAGAAGGTCCTGTACCTCGATAACCATCCATATCTTGGTAGTTTCCATCTTGCTGGGGTACATTGTACTGGTGACTGACTACTTTAGAATGTTGCTCTGGGTAGAACTGAAAATGAATGTCTGGAATAGGCAACTGTTTTGACACTCTGGGGATGAGAGGAGGAGACACTGGAGCAGAAGTTGGGAGAGATGGGACATCTGCATTTGTGTGGATAGAGGAGACAGACAAAGGCACTGAGGACACTGGTAAAGCAACAGGTACATGTATGAGAGATGCCATATCTTGTGATATCTGGGATGCCAAGAGTCCCACAGGAACAGATGTTGTGCTCCATAAGTCGACCACATCAAGCCCAATCAACTGCTCTAGCTGGATGGAAGTCATGCCAACCCCTCCAACTTCTGAATGCTTTTTGGATCCTGTCTCTGGAACACCATTCACAGCATCCACATATCGCTGATCTGGATTCCTCTGGTCTCCCATGGAATCACTCAAGTGGGTGACATCGTACTCCACAGCAGGGAAAAGAAAGATGCGAAGCCTTGAAAATCCATCAGACCCTTCAAGCTTGTCATACTCTTCCATCATGTTCTCAAGATCCTCATCTGATGAGACAGAAACCAGCGCATCGAGTTCCTCATCGGGCAGCTGATATTTCAGGGTTAGAGCATGGCCATAAATCTCTGTCACTTTGAACATCAGTTCTGTGTAGCTGATGTCCCGATTCACGTTAATGATCCGTGTTTCTCCCCCAACATACCTCAGTCGCCCATCTCCTGGCCTTGGTAGAATCTTCCCACCAAAGCTGCACATGAACTTCACCCGCCGATTTGTAGAATCCTCCAATGGCATAGACATTGGATCAGAGATCACTGATCCAAAATCCCCAAACCAAAAAAAAGAGAATCATAGTGAGACTTAGAGCTAAGTTTCACCATGCTCACAGCTTGGGAGGTTGTTTAGTCTAGTTTTGGGATCCATGTGAGGATATTATATAAGCCTTGTTGCATTTGGATCATTATTGAATTCAACAAAAAGCTGTAAGCTCCCCGGTAATTCTACTCGGACATTTTCAAATTCCTGAAATTCCAATCCCACACAGGCTGAGAGAATGTGACAGTAAAAAGTGGTGTGGGGTTTGGGGTTCTGGATGGGATCATCACCTTCATCAATATTCACTACCACACTTGAATGTGGCAGCAGTGCCACTCCTTCTTCCTTAGTTGGCCTGCACTTCACTCCATCTTCTTCTTCTTCTTCTTCTTCTTCTTCTTCTTTGTGCAATGTCATCGAATCCATTGTCCCTTCCTCACATGATATGCCTGCTGAATCATGATACCCCACATTCATGTGATGATGGATACCCTTGTACCCTGGCAGCTTCTGGAACATGGCAGTAGTAGTAGTAGTAGTAGTCATGTGTGCAACATCTGACAAGGGTGACAAGGGTGACAAGGAATACACCAAGTCCTCCTCCTCACAAACCAAACTCTCCACAACTGACACTGATTCCTCCAATGCATACGGTAAATCCCCCACTGGCTGCTGCTGCACCCCATTTTCATACAAACCCTTCTGCACATTGTCATACGAACGCTTCTCCACATTGTGATCCATTATTGTACTTGCATCTCCTCCAGCAGCCACAAGTATCATTGTTTGGAGCCATCACATTTACCATTATAGCTTTCACACAGATCGTGTGCTGCTGCTGGTTTTCCACAAGCACCTGGTCCACCTCTCATCAATCCACCATTTGTGAATTCATTCATCAAAAACATATCCAAATCCTCCCACCCAAATCCCTAGGGTTATTACAAAACACAACACACACACGCACAAGAATCATGCAGTCCCCAGAACTCAAACGATGTGGCAATAAACCCCACCCCAAATGTGCACCATGTTTAAGGCTGCCAAGCAATGAAAGCGAGAGAAACAAAATCCACAAAAACCCAAAACACAAAACATACATACAAACAAACCAAACCAAACCAAATCAAATCAAACAACCGGAAGAAAAGAGACAAAAGAATCTGACACAATTCCAAAATGTGGGATCAAACTTTCCATCTCCAAGACTCTCCGTGTGTCTCTCTTTTGTTCCCATTGCAACCCATGAAGTGAAACAGAACAACAAACAAAAAAACCCAATTATCACAACAAAAAAAAACTTCCTGGCCACCACCACCACCACCACCACCACCCTACTTAGTTCTGAAGCAAACCATAACAATCATGAATGAAAGAAAGAAAGAAGAAGCCCAAAAAAAGCTTGCAACAAATTTTGCTGAATTTGTGTTTTGGGTACTTAATGCTCCAAACAAAATGACATCAAATTCTACAACAACAACCACAACAACAACAATAAACGCAAAAGATCACAAGGCAATCAATTGGGGAGGGTTGTGGCATGGCCTAAACAACAACAACACAACAAAAACAAAAACAAAAATATGGTAACATTCGATTAAAGCCCTTCCTCCATGCAAAAATATATAACCTAAAATTATATCCCTTCCTTGCATTCTAAAAATATATGACATAAAATTAAAAGTCCTTCCTCCATGCAAAAAATATATAACATACAAATTAAAGTACTTCCTGCATGTGTTTCCAAAAGAAATAATAATAATAATAATAATAATAATTTAATTTAACTTTTTTATTTTATTTTTTGGGGTAGGGTATGGACCGAAAGTAAAAATTTATTTAGGGTAGATGGGCAGATCACAACACCTTTTCTAGTCTAGTCTAGTCTAGTGTGCCCAAATGTGGTGGTGGGACAATTATGAGAACTTCATTTTCATTTTATTATAACCTCATATTACCTTTTGTAAAAGAACCAACTCAAGGGAGTTGGTTAGCAAACACACTTCTCTATTGACATGTCATATATATAACCTTGTATACCTATTGCAAAAATTTTACAAACTAAGGTAAACATGTTCATCAATCATCACATAGTGATCAATGATCAGATGCTTTGGTAGTGCAACTTGGGGGGACACTTAGTGTAAAGTTTGACATTTATGTGCATCAAACGATCATTTTTAGAGAGATATTAGATAATTGTCCAACCTATTTTTATCATCTTATATATATATATATATAATTTATATTTATTATGATTTATTATTTCAATTTATTATTATTTTTTATTATTAAATTAATTATTTGAATAAAATATTTTTAAAAAATTAATTAACTTATATTTTTGCCCAACAACCAATATATTGCACCTTACATTTTTATTTAGGTATTTTCTAATTTTTTTTTACTAATGTCTCTCAAGGAGTGCAACTCAAGGGAGTCAATTAACGAACATGAGTGCATCAAATAACATTCAAAATAAACCCTATGATTGAACGTAAATAATTGTGTTTGACTTTTTCAACATTTAACAGGATTAATGTCTTTTGTGTTTTATTATGAGGGTGAGTGATGGCAAAAATACAAAAAAATAGTTCAACACTTTACGCAAAGGTAGGGTTTAGTGATAGGATTTGGGTTGTCACCATTAACAACATATGATTAACTTTTAATGCAATGTTTTAGGGTGCATAAACATCACTTAAAACACATAGCAACAACTTTGGATTGTGCAACTAAATTCATTTATGAACAAGCTAACCAACACCATGTAGATTCTCCACCATTGTGAGCACACTAGGACATGTATACTCATCCCATAGTAAAAAAAAGCATGGATGATTTCATTTTTATTCAAAATTTTCATATCTTTTTTTGAAGAGGTATGTCTTAAGTGACATATTTCAATCCAATCATCATTTATTAATTTTGAATGCGGATGATTGACATGTTATTTTAAAAGCAATAGAACATGCATGATAATTTGGATTACATATGATCACATTGGATTAACACACTTCGCATTTGCTCCATAATTCCTAAATGTATCTTGTTTTAATGTCTTTCAAAACACCATTATAAAAAAATAAAGATTAAATTGGGTTAAAAATATAGTGAACCAAACAAGATTAATTAGCTAAGCGATGGACAAAGCTTTGGATCAATCATTATCCAAATAAAACGTCGAGTCATGACTTATGATTACAAGCATTTGGTCACTTAATCCTAAGATGCAATGAAATTTACACAATAACACCTAATAGTAGGGAATATGAAGATAATTGGAATTGAAATGAAGCATTTGATGGCAATTCACAATGGGGTAAACATTATATATTAGCACAAAGTTGTTGAACAAAAGAACATAAATTTCCAAACTATAAAAATTGAAGATGATGTTGATGATTGAGAGCTACCATAACATTGATACTATGTGGATATGTGAAGGAGTCCTATTGCCATAGAAAAGAAAGGGCCAATAGCAAAATTAATGAGTTAAATAAAAAAGTTAAATGAACATATAAGTCTAAATCACAAGAAGTAACAATTATAAGATTGTTTAGTAAAAATTATATACATTGTGATACAACCAATACTTCTTTTTATCTATGCCAAATATGAATCATGAATTCATGGAACGCATTTTATTCAACTTGGCATTTGATTGTCGAGAAACAAGTTTTGCCACCTCCACCTGTGCACCATTAAAAAACACGCCTTAAAAATGAATATGAAATTAGTAGAAAATAATCATGAAATTTCTCTCATATATCAAATATTTCAAAAGCATGAAAAATATTGTGAAATGAAACTCAATTGAGTTTGATGGTACTATAATTCAAAGTTATTTAAATTTGTATATTGATGAATGTAAAAATGATACCAATATATTTTTCCAAAGCAAAATAAAAACATTTGTATAAGATATATATTAAATCACATTCAATAAAAAATCTATGTTTACAATTGGAAAAATGGAAAATGTGAAAGACCTTTTGCTTCCATGTACGGGTTAGTTTTTCAAGGTCTTCAACTTGTTTTTTCAACTCCATATACTCTATCACACTAGGTTGATTGTCACCCAATTGCCCATCACGTTCTTGTATGAATAATGTCAATGATTCTTGCAATGATGTCTACACCCAACAAGTTATGCAAATACCCATGCACACATATATGAGAGAAAAACATTTTGAAGAATTATAAATAATTTTTAAAAACCACATGAAATTCTAAATCTATTGATTATACCATGATGAATAATGATGCAATTATATCGTGTAATTAAATTTATATTTATATAATGTATTATTATATGAAATAAATGTTGTGTAAGTTGATAACGCTCAATCTAAATTTCCAACCAAGTTAGTCTTTAAGGCCTAAGATTTTTTATGAAATTGATTACACGGTTGAAAGTATTTGCTATTTTTTGAAATATGACATCATGGCCAACATTTTGACCATGAAAATGATTATCCATTAAAACATTGGTTGATAACAAAATAAAGTAATTTAGAAGATAAATGAGGCTTCTAAATGACTTAACAACAATTTTTGACTTACATTATGACTATATATGGGTACATAATTAATTCAAACTTTATCCAATCTCAAGAATTTAAATGTTCACAATAATTTAATTTTTTTGTATTGTTGAACATGGTTTAGTTCATTTTACTTTTACAAAAAAACCTTCACATGTTTACCTTTTGATTGGTAGCTCGAACAATATCATCCTTGACACGATCAAGTTGAGGTTTTCGTTCGGCAAGGGTTTTACATATGTTATGATTTTTCTCAGTCAAAATTTTGAGTTGTGTTTGGGATTTCTCTAATGCCTACATTGAATTTTTAAAAATTGCATCAATTAATATACAAACATTTACATAATTTTTTTCAAATATTAACTCCAAGATCAAAAAAAGCAATATCGAAGTTCTCTTGGTCATGCCTTGTACATCTAACAAGGTTTTCAAATACATTTTTACACCACCACCTATGTTATATATATATATATGGTGATAATGAAAAATTGACAAATTTCACTTGAAATTTTTTTAAATGAATCAATTTTACACTAGAAAAAAAACCCCAATTATTTTGGTAAAAAAAAAAACACAAAAATTCCGAAATTTTTTCACTAACCACCATGTTAAGAAAATGTTTGTAGATACATACACTAATTGTTTTGAGATTGGTAGCTTTCAAGCGATGGAATTCCTTGTCTCGATCATGCAACCTATTCTCAAGTTGTTGTTTTTGGATTGAAAGTTGGTCAAAATCAACGGCATGCAATACATCCGACAATTTTTTTTTATTGTTTAATGTTTGTTCAATCTTGACAATATTTGATTTCAATGTTGCATTTTGCTCTCGCAATTTCTCGATATTTAATCGTTTGTCCTTCACCTTTTGTTCCAAAAACCTAGCTCCCATCATTTCAAGACTCAAAAAATATTTATTTATTTCTTTATTTATTTATTTATATAAAAAATCTAAACAACATCTCCTATTGTAAAGATCCCAAAGTTCATTATACTAACATTGCTCTTTTACAAAGCAAAACAATTTCTTGAAATGAATTGATACAATCTAATCATTCAATAGAAATTATAATTCCCAATACTTGAAATGTATTTAAGTTTAAAACTAAAATCGTAAACATGTGCATGCATCCTTTTTGTGTTTAAAATTTTCAAAATGGATAATACTCAATTAATTCCCAAGGAATTTAAACATTTTTGGAACATTTATATATATATTTGTTATGTTTCATATTTCTTTTTAACAACATAATAATTACAATTACTTGTAGAAATCAATTCCTTTCTATTACACCCAAATTTTGAAAAACCGTATTTGATAATTATAATTCTAAATCAATTGAATTTTTTTTCAAAAAGGTAAAATAATCACTTCAAAACTTTTTCAGAAATTGCTTTCTTGTCAACCCTTGTTTTGGCATCTAACATAACTTCACGATTGAAATCAGACAAGTATCGTCGAATTTCACCAATTGAGAGCTCCGCTTCATCATATGCAGCTTGAAGTTCATCCAAAACATGTTCACTTTCTTGTCTAGATCATAACAACAACAAAAAAAAATTGTCACAAGAAATTATCAATTATGTCATGGATTCATTTAAAACATGATTAAAAATATAATCATAATTTTTTAAAAATTCATCATTTAATGATTTTAGTTCATCATAAATAGTCAACATTTTTTCTTATGTTATATGACTATATAACATAAATGTAAAGTCATAATGAAAATTCAAACATGTTTATCTTGAAGAAATTTTTTTAAAAAAAAGATTAAAATGATGGTTTTCCATACCTATATATATTCATTTGATTTTCAATGTCTCCACATTCCACCACGGCAATGTCACATTTTTCTTCAATATTCAACCCTTGTGGAGTTTCTTGCAAAGTGTTTCGTAACCAAGGAGTTCGATATATGGAACTTCGACGTTGAGATTCAGAGCTTTGAGAACCTAATATGTTATAAGAAAGGCGTGATGAAGCCCGTCGTAATAACTCCCCTTGATTTTCATTGAGCTCATCATAGATTTCATCAAGCTCTTCCAATGAATCCAATTGGGTTTGGATGGTTTCAGGTGCGCCTTTACGCAACATAAACCGCTATAACCCCAATTTTTGAATATGCATTAGTTGAACATTTCACGATTGTTTTTCCATTCATTTAACAACAAGAAAGTCCTTTAATGTTTTTATCATGATATGTGCATGTCATCAACATCACCACGTTTGCCAATTTGCCAACAAAAACCTCCATGGGCCCCTTGTTGCAAAGGCCTTTGCACTTACGTGCATTTAAAAAGGTTATCACTATAAACATTGTGGACATCATTCAACACCATTCAAAATATGAATAAATTTGTCAAGTTCATATCATTTATGTGTAGTGCAAAATGCAAGTAGAGTGTAATGCTTCACATGATCCTTTTGTAGTAAAACATTATATGATAATAATATCCTTAATAATAATTTGTAGTGTGTTGGTAGGTCATTTGAATTCGTTTACTCTTCATCAAGTCGCCATCATCATTTTCAATGAACACATTTAATTTGCACACATATGAACATATTATGAATACTCCAATGAGAGTTAAATGATGGAGCGCACGATGATCTTATATAATGGATTATTCCAATGAACACAGATGTCTCGTTCTCAAATTTACTTTTATGCAATCAATTTTTAGATGTATCAATTTAATGCAATTTAATGCATGAATGTTACACAACTTAATAATTAGGGTTAAGGTTTTTTTTATTAAAAAAATTAAAATGAAGCAAATATACTTGAATGTCATGTTCCTTATTAACCTTCATTTTTAGCTTATTTGTTTAATTGTGTGTCATATCACATCATCTTTTTTAATATGCTCAATTTAGAATTTTGATCTAGAACATAAGGAATTTGACAAATTTACATGTGTTTGGGACTATAATTACGTGAAATTGATGATTTGATCGCAAAGTGTTACACTCATTGCACAAACATTGAAAATTAGATGCTTTGAATTAATTCCATGTAGTTGTAAAGGACATTGATCATGCAATTCATCAATTGTTGAAGGTTTTATTTGATGTAAAGGTTTTGTAATGTTGTTCCCAAAAAAATTCATGATAACATATTTTGAGAATTCAAGTAAAATGCTACACCATGAGATGGTCGGCTAATAATGCATTTTCTTGTTGAAGTTGGTGTGCGTTGTCCACAAGAGCTTGAAGAGTTGTTTTGAGGTCAACATTTTCTTCATTGTTTTTTGTCATTTGTAATGCAAACTCACTTTTGTCTTCTTCCTCCATTGCCATTTCATTTAATTGAAATGCTTTATTTGGACTATTAAAAAATCAAGATAAAAATGCACAATTAGTTTAATCAAGAAGAATTTTCATTTTATTATATTTGACATTTGAATTTATTTTGTTATAGGTTTTGGTTTTGGTGACATTGATCAAATTACATTTGCAAATAATACCACATTTGTGTACATTCAATTTATTATTATATTTAGTTAATCTCAAAATTTATTCAAATAGGTTGTGTTCCAAACAATAAATTTGTTGGATTTTTACAAATTTCCATTGGTAAACACATTCTTTTCTTGACCTATTAGTTGTAATGCATGTGGTTTCACATGTGTTGCAATTGGTCAAAATTCATTTTTGCTACCCTAGTGATAATTTTGCTCACATAGGAAAATGGGTTTGTAAAATACCCATTTATAATATTTTGATTAATTTAATCATTACAAAAGCTTGGGCTTCATGTTGCTTTGCACTACTTTTACCCTCTTCTTATGTTCCCATGGATAGTTTTCAATAGGCCATCATTATTTATGTCAATTTCAAATTTAAATTAATTCTAGGGATGAAAATTTGAGGAGCTAATATATGGGTGATTTCATAATTTTTTGTAGGCTTGTAAAATCTATCATATGGTCATCCCTAGACAATTCTAGGGACAATTCTAAACAACTCATAACTACTTCATCATTTCTTAACTTAATTATCTCATTTTTTTAATAATTAGGTCTTATTTTTTTCCCCTACCCATTGATAGGGATATGAAAAAAAGTTCTATTTCATTTTCAAGCTTATCTATCTCATTCCTTTACTAATAACTACCTCACATTTTTTTAAATAATTATTTCCCTCTTTCACCTTACCCACCATGGATATAATGTTTGATGTAATTTAAATTAAATTCAAAATTGATATAAATAATAACGAGATATTGAAAACCAAATGGGAACATGATAAATAAATAAAAGTTGAACGTCACTAGTAGTGTGCAACGACGCGGATCCCAAGTTTGCATTAATATAAATATCATGGACGATGAAAGAAAACATGTTAAATTATTTTTTCATATCCACGTTGGTTAGTAGGGGAAAAAAATGATGTAATTAAACTTGAAAATCAAGTAAATATGAATTGTTTTTAGAATTGTCCGAGGATGACCATACGATAGATTCCAAAAAACACACATATACCAATTTTTTGAAATTTCTTGTCATTGGAATGATTCAATCTTGTTTCCATTTGAAAGATTATATAAAATTTTCACCCACTTACAAATTTAGTTCAAATGCTAGCACTTTCCATAGGTGGAAAATGTTCCAAATGAGCCAAAATGTTTTTGATATTGTGGACTATTAGGTTCGGAGGTTGGGGATGGATGTAAATTAGTCAGCCTTGGTTCTATTTGGGTAGAGTAGATAAAAATATATGCCCAAAAATAGACTTAGTTGGGATGAAAGTGGTTTTCATATGTGCTCTAAATGTTCCCCAAAAGAAAAGTTAGGAAAGTTTGTGGATAAGAGGATGGTTGGTTGGGGGAAAAAACAACCACAAACTATAATTTAGTTGATTGATCAGCCAAAAAAAAATTTTAAAAAAAAATTAGTTGGGTTTCATGTGGGAAAAAATTAAACAAAACTCCTTACCCATATACACATTTATGTATAACTATGAATTGTCCAGTTTTCACATCTTTAAATTCAAACTTAGGGAAATAAATTTCTAAATGAAAAGTAGGGAGGTACAACTTTCAATTTGCAAGTAGGGAAATAGGTTTTGTAGAAGGGAAAAGGATAAATAGGGTAGATTGGTTGGTGATCAAACACTTAAACGTTCAGGGCAAGTCAGATGTAAGAGGAGGGCTTCATTGTTTTTAATGTCCAAACAAAATTTGAACCCTTCCTCTTGGCACATCTGACACATTAACAATTGTCGAAAATGGATTAGAAATGAGAATGTTACAGCCCCTCAAAGTAAAGAGTGTCAAGAACTAAAAAAACAAATCATTGAACACTAATACAAAGGCTAATTCCCAAACATTCAAAAAATTCCTCATATGTTGCTCTGTTGCTAGTAGAGTTCCAAAATGATTTGTAAAACTTCAGGTGGCGCTCTTATACCATTTTAAATTGTTTAAAATGAATAAGCATTAAGAAAGTTATGAGGTTTGAAAGTAGGAGGGTCAAAATGAAATAAAAAAAGAAAAAAAAAGGATGTTTGCAATTGAAAAAATGTATTTTCTTTATTGCTCTTTTTTGGCTGGTCCTCTGGCTTTGCATTTCAAAGATGATTTGTAGAGCTTGAGAAGGTGTTTGTATAACACTTTAAATCACTCAAAATGGAGAAGAATTGAGAAAGATCTGCTAAAGTGTTCGGTCATAGGCAGGCAATCGATGACAGGCTGGTTTACCTTGCCAGTGTTGGGCATGTAAATGGTTTAGGGTTTGGTGATAGGCCAATCAAATGATCCATTGCAAAAAAAACCCATCAAAACATGCACCCACAATTAATTAATATAAACTTGGAAAAAAGTATAATCATTAAAGGTGTATAATAAAAATATAATATAATTATGTGTAAAATATAGCATCAAAACACTGAGATTGGTCACAAATAGGATGAGGTTAAAAAAGAATCATGCCAAAAAAAGTACATTAACATTCAAGGGGGGAGGGGGGAACTCAGAAAACTATCAATTTCTGTGATAAACTGAGTTTCATCTTGCCTTTCATTTTTCCTGAGCGCCTCCACTGCTGCTACGTATATTTTCATTGCTCCTACCTGTACAACTACTATAATTACTCTAGAACCTTATGCATTAAATGCTGCCAGATTTAATAAAAAAAATTCACTTTATGGATACGTTGAAAGAAGAGGGGTTTGAGGGTGAAAGGAGGCCCAAAGACAAGGTAAGTTTATGAATAACCTCAGTATATACATTTACACGTCTCAAAACATTTACACATGGCTCTCTAAGTGTATTTGACAAATATTTACACTGGCCTCATGTAAATATTAAAAAAATTATATACACATCAACAGTGTAAAAAGTTTGAATGTTTTACACTTACATGAGATTTACATGCCGTATATATGACCATTGCCACTTACATGCACAACACCAGCAAGTACCTATGTAAGCCTACTTGATAGGCAAACATGTAAGTATGAAGACTACACACGAACAACCAACCCAACACATGTGATTATTTTTATCATATAAATTTTGTTTCAAATACAATTTTTGGGTGAAATATCATCCATGTTGCATCTTTCATCATCCATGTCAAGTTCATCAATATTTTCATTTTCATTTGTGTAATTCACTTTCAAACATTATGGTAGATTTCACCAAGATAAGTTGACCCATGTGATACCTAATTCATTTTGAATGTCCTTAATTTCATCCATGTAAAATCCTTTCACCCATATTACCAATTACATGTCATTTCAATTGAGACATAGTAAAATTCATTTGTATGGAAATTTACATTCAAAAGATTGACTTCATTGTTGTGATGACATTTCATCCATCAACATATTGATTGATAATTCTTCATCCATTCCATATATCTTCATTGCCAGACTTTTATTTGAAGCCCACCTTCCTATTTGTCAACTTCCTTTTTCTCTTTCTCCCAAAGGTTCTAAACGGTCCCAAAATCAATTGAAACACCTTATATTCTTAGAACCAATGTGTGATGATGATGATTATTATTATTATTATATAAGATAATCATTGACACCCATCCGGGCCAAATTTGACCACACACAAGATGGATGGAGCTTGTATAGTTAATTCATTTTGACATTTTTTTTCAAAAAAATAAAATCATGATCTTTTTACAACCTAAAGTTATGAACTTAGTAAACACTAATTTTTTGTGCATCTATGATATTTACTCAAATATCTCCAAAAGGGGAAAAGAAGGTGGAAATATATCTTATTACCCAACCTTGATATTTGACAAGCTAGGCTATTGAAAGTGTCTATAATATAAGCTATTGTGAAGGTTACAAGGATGGAGTTTTAGGGCAAAGGATATGAGCTACAATGTGGTGCTATTGCAAACAACTTGAGGAACACATTGGGAGTGTCATTGGGTACAGCATCATCATTGGGAACTGGTGGTCTCCCCATGCAAGGAAACATGTTGGGAATATCAAGATCCAAAAGAAAATCTCAAAACACCCATATCTCTCATTCCACTGAGAACAACACACACTTTTGTAACTATTTTGTGTGAAAGTTCACATTCATTCGCAGCGAACTTACAGAGCAGATTACTGATTCTCAAAACTAGCTGCAAATCTATGGGAAAAAAGGGTGCAACATATCTCTCACCCATAAAGACTTTTTTAACATTTCCATATGATATTCACCCATTACGATTGATGCAAAAATAGGCCCAGGGTTTAGGGTTTTTTCGCACCAATTTTTCTAATTTCTCAAATCATCTTTTCTTATTCAACCATTTGGCTGGACACTAGTACTACTAATCCCTAACTCTCCTCTTCATTCTATCCATGTGCCTTGCAATACCAAAGACAAGAAATCTGCCTACATAACCCCTCTCCACACCAAATGCTAGCGCTACAGCACCACCTAATATTAGCCATTTAGTGCATTTGTTTTGAGAGTGACGTATACTACGATGCTCTATGCTGGGACCCTCCCTGCCGCTGCCAGTGTTCTCTAAACCAGAACTTGCAGGTTCATCAACTTTAGTTGACAATTTGGAGTCTTTCAGGAGTACAACAGCAGCAGGCACCTTAGTGTTCACATGTGCGATCAATGCAGATGGTGAAAGTGGTCTATTCTGTCTTCGCATCATCTGGTATTTTCGTACTGCAGGCTCCACTTTCTTCACACATCCCCACATGCCTTGACGGATTCCAAGCTTTGCAAGGTCACGCTGAATACCCATGTCCTCATGATGGAGGAGCATAACTTCACAAGCTGTCAGTTGTCCATCTCTCTTCGCCGATTCCACTGTACATACAGAAAAACAGGAATGAATTGATTTTCTAGTTGCAAATTTTCTATAGTTTGTTTTGGAAATATTGCCAGATTGCTCTATTGGGTTCTAGCATGTAGCCAACACTGTGAAGGAATCTTAAACATTTCTACTTTCATATCCTGTTTATAGCCAAATTTGGCTACACTGTATTATGGATAATTGCCAGTTCAACTACATCACACATTGAAGAAAAAGAAACCCTGTCTGGAACACTCTATAACAACAGCCATATTACATATCCCACAATCCTGTTGTCCATCTTCTTTAAGACTTTTTGTGAAAGTAAAACTTAAGAGTAGCTACAATGTGTTTTAAATTATTTTTGTACCTGCACGGATTCGCCAACTTGAATAAAATACATCCACTCTTCTGGGTGAGTTTTGTCTGGGGACTGAAGAACAAGGCACTCCCTGTAAACAAACCAGGGACGACAAAGAGATCAGGAATTATATTGTTTCTACATCTATGGTCACCGATCAGAAGCACCAGGATACAGGGGATGATGGGGGCCCCAAAAAAAAAATTCAAATTTTAGCTCCTGCAGCAAGCAAGACATGCGATTGCAAAGAATTTTCTGAACATGAAATAATCTTCAAATTCATACAAGACATGAGGACCCCTTCATAGTGCAACAAGGGAAATTGCAAGAGGTACCTTGGTGATACAATAGAAGGTGCCATCTGATTCCCATATGCGTCGTCCTATGATATACTCCCGATCCTTACAGAAGTATGGGAACTGAAACACAAACCAGATTACCACATACAACCACATCAGCTAAACATAACTCTTCCCCATTTTGTAAATCTGATCCAGCCCCCCAACCCAGTTCTGGATTCCAGCTCCTCAACAAGTTGTTTACTTCAGCAAAGAGGGGGCAAACATCTTCGAAATCTCCTCACCTTGCGGATCCACTGAACAATTACAAAACCCGTGTTTTTGCATTCCTCTAATATTTTGGCATGAATCAGCATGTCATCCCACTCAAGTCGGTATTCGTCATCCACAAAAAAATCTCGCATCAACATAGGTGTCACATCCTCAACCACTGTGGAGCTCCGATACTGAGTTGGTCCCTTCTAAATTCAACAACACAGCTACATGTAAGCTTTAGGCCCAGATGATTAGGGAATACCAGGTGCAAGCAAAATCTGGGTACATAGGAAATCATTCAGGCTCCAAAAAAACACAGACAAAGTGCCACATCCTAGTCTCACACCTTGAGCACTTCATCAGCTTTACCAACTGCTCTATTGATTGATGGCTAGAGAATGTAGAGCTTTACCTCAGGGTCACGCCGCCAGGATTGGTATGACAAACCAGGGACAAACCTGTCCATCATGAATTCCCAAGCAGGATCATCTCTATCCATAGATTCCAACCGGTTCATGAAGGCCATAAGATCATCGTTGGTGATGAGTGCATTATTGCTTTCTGTCATCTCAGAAGGCCTGCAAGCAGAACAGGAAAAAACATTTTCTAACATATGAGACAGGACTAGGAGTGACTGAACATTCTCAAGAAAGACTTCACTAACGTTGATGGCATCAATGGCTCTGTGCGAAGTGGTGGTGTTCACAGCATGAGTTGCCTGAGGAGTCATTCATGACCCATAGAGTTATTATCAAAAGAGAAATGAATGGAGAAAGGAAAAAAATTTCTCACGGTGAACTTGGAGCTTGTGAAATGCTTGGGGGTCCAACTGCTGCTTGCACAGGTGGTGGTGGTGGTGGCAGCCACATCCATGTACTGAATTGCATCCATGCCTCTTCAAAAGGACTATACCAGCACAGGCTCGGGCGATCCTCAATGCTTGTTGTTGTCATATGTTGGCACAATCCAGACCATTGAGCCTGTAACCATCGAGAAAAGGAGCTGACCCATGTGGGTTTCCAAGACCAACCCAGAACCAACCCAAGGACAATCGCCAACCACATTGGTCCAACACACTCCATTGCATTCACTGCTGCTGCACCTAACCCCGCAGGTGGTGGCTCCATATATACTGAAAGGTTCAAATCAGTTCTCACATCCATCTACCCCCGCCTTGGTGCTGCTGTTGATTTCTTCAACCATGCAAAACTCCACGGAACTAAACCTGTCTCACTAATGATGAAAATGATGATAACAATAATTGTGGTGAAGAATCTGTTGCTGATGAAGGTGATACCAATACTCTCGCTGAAGAATCTGCTGCCGCCAATGATGATGAAAACAATACTTGTGGCAAAGAATCTGTTGCTGATGATGATGAAAACAATATTGTGTCCAAGAATCTGTTGCACACATTGACAAGAATATTTTTGTTGAAATCAGAACAAAGATGCATTGATGAATCTGCAAATCAGGGTTTAGGGTTTACTGATTCTAGACTAGCAGCAGCCACCCCAATTTTGCAGCTATGGCTTCCTCCTATTGTCAAGCTTTGGGAAAACCAAGCTCTCGACCTACCTCCAGGAGGATGCCGAAGAACAAGGAGAGGCTATTAGTTAGGATAGGAGGACAGAAAAACAGATCTTGCTGCTATGGATACGTTAAAAAATGCAAAGAAAAACAGAGGAGAAATTTCTGCGAATGTACACCTGTGAAATGGGTGTTTTTTTCTTTTGTTTTTTCCTTTCTCCCCACCCTCTTCTTCAAGTGCTTGCTTCCTCAGCCGAATCGCTCCGAGTTTTGCTGGTTTTGTTTTACTACTGCAAATGGGGCTTTCAGCTACACAGTGTTCGTTTATTTTGGAAGTTGGGAATTCTTCGAGCAGTGGTGAATCCTGAACCCTAACACGTGATTCCTGAACATAGAGGTATGTATGTCTCTCCTCTCCCTCCACCCAGTGATTCACTGCAAAGAAGGGGGGGCGGGCGGGCTCTCTCCAGCGATGGGTTTCCCTTCTCTTCGCGCACTTGATGAACAGTTGTTGGTGGGTGCTCACCACCAGAAGCTTCAGCGTTGAATCGCGTCTCGGAAGAACAAGTGTCTGGAGTGTCTCTCTCGGGAAAGAAGGACAAAAAAAGAGGAATCTGCAACCAGAATTTCACCGCGGAAATTGAAACACAACTGCAAAACCACCACCTCTTCTCCAAAGTTTTTCCCCGCAGTTCCACCAAACCAGAATGCCAAAAAAACTCGCAGTGGAAAAAAAAATGGCAAAAACCAAAAGAGAACTCACTCCCCAAAATCACATCCACCAAACACCCCCAACACAGACAAACACACCCAAAACCCCAAAAAAGAAAGAAAGAAAAAAAAACAAAACACACTCATCAAACTTGTTATTGTTTTTCTTTAGAATTCCCCTCAAATCCAAACCCCAGAGAGAAGAAAAAACAACCAAAGACAAGCCAAAGACACACAGAAACTGAGCAAGAGCTTCAATTGGGTGCCCTGGATTTGTAGAGATTCTGGCACAGAGATGGTATATGAGGACTCAGGAGCGAGAAAAAGTGGTAGCTAGTAAGCACAGTGCGGATTAGGCAGACCGAAAATGGTCAGAAATGGACGCCAGGAAGGGGAGGGTAGGGGAGGGGAAGGCGGCAAGGGAAGGGGGCACGGGGGGCGGCACAGCAAAACCGCCCCACCGCCTGGCTGCAAGTGGCCGACGAAAAGCCGGCCGGCGATTCTTTGGGGAGTTTGGATGGCCAGTAAAGGGCGCGCCACGCTTCAAATCTCTTGCCCAAATTTTGTTTGGTGTTTTCTAAGGCCAACAAGGCTGTCAGGTGTGCCACATGTGCATCAAAAGAAGGGTGTTGACATGATTTTTTTGGCGTTCCATTCACACTACAAACATTCTCACTCCATTCACACTACACACGTATGTCATTCCATTCACACTACACACATATCTCACTCCATTCACACTACACACATATCTCATTCCAAAATTTTTGCAATTTTTCTTTTGGGGGGCGGGGGGGGGGATGGCCTTGAGAACACGATGGCACCCAAACAAACACTGGGCAACACAAGTTCCGCACGACAAGAGAAGCTTCCTCGAATGAATAGTAAGTGTAAGTGTGAAAAGATTATGGGTTTTTCTAAAAATTTTACAACACATGACAAAAACTGGGTGATCGAAAATTGTCCGTATCAAAGAGTAAAAAAAGTTAAATGTGCATCGGTCCAAATCTCGAGTGAGTGAGTGAGCAAGCGAGCAAACAAACAAACAAACAAAACAATGTCCGTTTCAAAACACTACTGTTTTGAGTGAGGAAAATAGTGTTTTATTTTTTGGTAGAACACATGTTTCGTGGTCTAAAACAAGATCGGTTTTTAGACCACAAACGAAAAAAAATAAAAATCACGTGTTACGACGACCCTAGCTACTACGAACAACTTACTTTATACGTGACAATTTTGTGAGGGGTAAAGAGGAAAAAGTGGGTCAATTTAAAAGCTTATTGTCCTTTACTTTTTTTTTCTTTTTTTTTTTTTACCTTCGGCCTTCCTTTGGGCCCATGTCGGCCCCTCTACTAGTGACTCTCTCTAGTAGGTACCGAGTTGACGAGACCAGTGTGACAAGTTGTGAGGAAAACTGGGTGTGTTCTCGAGAGCTTCTTTGCCTCTTCTTCTTCTTAGTCTTCATAGGTAATAATTTTTTTCATTCGGTTCACTGCATGTGTTGGAATCCAATTGAAGATTCAATAGCGGACTTGAGTTCAATGCTATAACAATTTTATGGTACTTGCTTGTGTAAGAATCAATACACTCGGTTTTTTTAAGTCCAACTCATGACTTGTGTAAGAGTAATAAGAGTCGGTTCTACTAAGACGATAGAGTCACCCAAGCGTTGGGTTTAGGTTGAGTCTTGGGTGTGTTTTTTTTTCTTTTCTCTTCTCTCTCTCTCTCTTTCTAGTTTTTTGATATTGAAAATTTGGAAAAATTTAGAAAATTTAGTTGAATTTACACTTGAAACAAATAATCACATTTTCTTTTTCAAAAAATGGCAAAATTTCACAATCCCCCCCTCCCCCCCCCAAAAGAAACCAATGGATAAAGCCCAAAGTTGAAAGCCATGTCCAAAATGCGAAATTCTACCAATTTTCAGCTTTACCCTACAAACTTTTATCGCAAATTTTACTTTTCTCACCATTTTTCTCAAAATATAGATTTGGAAAGGAGGGGTGAGGGGTTGGGGGGTCTTGTCTTTTTCTCTACCAAAAAGAAAAAGAGAATAAACTTGTGTGGGCGAAAAGTTTTTAACATGCAAATCAACAAGTGTAGGGTAAAAAGCCCGAGGCCAGGGGCTTTGTCCAAATAAGGGTCTGAATAAGGACCCCTGCAAGGCACACCCAAGCATGAGCCCAATTCCGGTGAAGCTCATGGTTGAGGGCTTTACCAAAAACATACCAATCGCACTCGGAATTCACTTTTTTAATGTTTTCTTGTGATACCCAACACATACTTGGGTATCTGGTAGGTAACCTTTGGGTATCACAGGGCAGACCCCCCCCCAAAACAATGTGATCATTTTGCAAAAACAGAATGCCCATGGGCACCCGTGGGCAATATTTGTTTTTCAAAATGCCCCACAAGTTTACGTGCACTGCAAGAAGCTTTGCTCTCCGGATGAGAAAATGGCAAAGCGCGTGAGCCATGGGCGAAGAACCTTGGGAAATTAGTGTAAACCTGAATAATAAGACGGGATGATTTTTTTTTTAATAATAAGCAATGATAAAACCCACAGTAAAAAAACCCCAAGGAATTAGGGACCAATGAGCTTTGGGCATTATGGATGAATCGGCAATTTTAGGCTCACTTTAGACTCTAGGAGTCCAGGCCAAAAAAAACTTTGGGGCCAATAATGAGAAATTTGAGCACTTCTCGGCTTGTTATTTTGGTCCCCCTTGACTCCCTCGTATAAGGGGGGGGGGGCTAAGAACCCCTTTCCAAATGAAGTAAACCTTGGCCGTCTAATTTTGGCACGTAAATTTGTAAGGTGTGCCTCCGTTTCATTCTTATTTTTGAAATTTTTTAATTACGTGTGTAATTTGGGCTCCCTCCTTGGTCAACAAGCTAGCCTCAATTATTTTTGGCCTTCTTTTGGTTCGTTTGATTCGATTGCAAAGAAAGAGCAAGTAAGTCGGACATGAATCACGTGAGGTTGTGTGCATGTGGCTCAGGTTCGGCTGACTAGCCGGCTGTGCCTATGGTCGGCTGTAGCAGATTTGGTGTTATGTTCAGGAGCCAAGCAAAAATAAAATATCAGAAAACCCGTCTCGAGATAGCCCGGAACTGTGGTATGCGGGCAACCACTAGTTGCTCTAACCAGTCATCGACATGAAACTGGGATAAGAGGATTCAGCAGCAATGCCTTTTTGCAACCTGGAAAAATAATAATTAATTAATTAATTAAATCATCTTTTTTCTGCTAAAGAGATAGAATGCACAATATATGTACAAGTGTTGCTTGTGTATTTGGGTATTTTATTATATGTTATCTTTTCAAGAATCTGGCTATAATAATAACAAGGGAATTTGCTTGGTTTTTTAAAAATATATAAATTATAGTATAAGCTAGAATTTATTTAACTCAAAAATGTAAAATATTGATCCTAATATATTAAATTTAGTATTTTTCCTCAATTTCAAACATACTAAATTTAATATTAGGATCAATATTTTATAGCAAATGAGAAGGCTTTTTTGGTGTGTTCTCAAAGTGTTCCCATCATGTTCTCAAATTGTTCCCCAAGTTCCCAATATGTTCCCTAAGACATTTCAAACAACACCTCCTTTTCTTTTTTTTTCATTCCATATTATTTGGCCATGGTTCAACTATTATGTATATAATTTTGTATGTAAATGGGAAGCATGACAAAGCATGCTTCTATTTTGGGGGAGGGGAGCATATTTAGGTTTTTATGTTGGGGAGTGACCCCCATTTTCCAAAAATCTTGGTGATGGGCCATTCAAATGGCTCACTCGCTCTTTCTTTCTTTCTTTCTTTCTTTCTTTTAAAGAATTTGTGGGTGCACCCCACTCACTAATTAAGAGAAAAAGAAATTGCAAGGAAAGGCCAAGCACTTGACAAAGATGCTCTAAACCCTAAACCCTCCCCCTCAATTTGAAAAGCAAAAAGACTATTTGATCATGGATTTAGAAGTTGGACATGCAAACATGTAGAGAGAGAGAGTGAGTGAGAGCACAAGGGAGTTGTGGATTTTGGTGATCATTTCTTTGGTAGTTTGATTGTAGAAACAAAACCCATGTTGTAATAAATCTTTGTGGGTTCAGCAATCTTACTCCTTGAACCAAGCTATGTCAACAACACGTTGCACACATACACAAAACACCGAATTGGATTTTATGTCATTTGAAGTGCGAAACACGAAATTGGATTTGACTTCATTTAAAGTGAGAAACCTCCAATTGGGTTTTACATCATTTGAAGTGTGAAACACCCAATTGGATTTTACATCATTTGAAGTGCAAAACACCCCAATTGGATTTGATTTCATTTGAAGTGAGAAACATACAATTGGATTTCATGTCATTTGAAATGCTAAACACCCAATTGCATTTGACTCTCATACACATAACTGAAATGACTTGTTTGATACCACCTTCCTATCTCGAGTAAGTTAAATACAAAGATGCACAAAAATGTTTAATAACCATCACATTTTAATTAATAAATACACCCAACTTTCAATTACAGGCAACTGAAATTTAATTGCAACTTGGCATCTGAAGGGGGCAAGATTTGGTATGGGCAGATACAGGTCACCCAACACCAACATTTTGTTTTAAAATCACGAGATTCTATATTAAGTTCCAATGGTAGCCAAAAATGTAGAAGGATCCTTTTTTAGAAATTCTTTCATTTTTTCTATCTTCATTTGTTTAAAGCCATTTATTTCTAAACCATCTTATTGACAATTGCAGTGGCCACTTCAAAGTTGAGCTACATCATAAAATTGGAGAAGGTCAAGAGCATGACAAAGTATATATAAGCAGGTTGAATTTAGGTTTGTATACATAGGCCCATGGGAAGCTTAGTCAGTTTGGACTCTAGATCATGAAGAGTAAACACCTAAATAGCATTGAAGTAGAGGCATGCTGGTGAAACTACGATAGTTAATAGTTTGTTGTGTCATGTGTGTGACAAAAGTGTGCACATCATTCAATGCAAATTGTTCTTTGGGTGCAATCCTTGCTATTGTAACCAAAAAGAACACGGACAAAAAATGCCACAATGAGAGTACATGCGTTGTCTTTCAAGAGTCAATCCAAAACCTACTTTCTAGTGAACAGATTAAAAAAAACATTTAGACCCTTCATCAAAATCAAATCTTCTTTCCTGAGGACTAAAAACCAGAATAAATAAAATTCTTCAATTATGCATCTGTGCACAGAATGCACATGTTCAGCAGCACTCTAAACAACTATATATTATTCAACCACCATTTTCTACACATTTCCTCCCTAGAAAGACAACTACGCATACTTTTTTTGAAGTCTAGCCAGAGATCAAACCTTTTCAATCTTCATTCAGTCTTTTGATCTGTTAATCTCATTTTTTTACATTGCAATGCATCAATTCAGGTTCTATGTGCCAATTCCCCAAAAGAAAGTGTTGAACCCCTATCTCAATACATCTTCAAACCTGAACACTACGAGTTCTAATAAGATGATAAAATATAAGGTTTTGTGCAAAACCATTAAGAGTAAGGGCAAATACGTTAATACAGTAGAACCTCTATAATTTTGTCACCTAGGGACCGGCAGCCA